>OLPD01001248.1_pt1 | contig 13427 bp, 10 predicted proteins | sample 1672111 | NCBI WGS metagenome assembly OLPD01 (sample SAMEA3136646, study PRJEB25190) | human gut metagenome
CTTTCGCACTCTGCTGAACTGTCTTAAATGCATTATTTACGAGGATTGCTATAGACGGTCGTAAATTGCAGGCAAGATATGGAACATAAAAAAGTATCTGATAAGGGGGTATTAGATCATGTCTGCTTATCAGATACTTTGTTTATGCTTCTGGCTGTGTTCGTGTCATCAGTTGATTAGTTTGATATTTATGATCAATTCTCGAAAAATGTGACAGTAAAACCATCAGTTCCTATAGTTACGTCAGAAATAGTATCATTATCCCAGAGAGCATCCGTAATGACCGACTTTAAGGCTTCGTCCAGAATAAGATTAAATTCTTCTTCGATAAGTGAGAATGGAACCAATTTCTGGACTTCTGCACATTCCAGAATAAAATTAAGTATTTTTTCTTCCATGATAAATCCTCCTCGTAAAATTCCATACAGCATATATTACAATAGACAAAGCAATCTGTCCACCTTAGATTTTATTTTTGATAATTCATTATGGTACGATACAGGTGGCGGTATATGACAACCGATTAGAAATTACTTCTTCAGGAAAGCTGCCAATGGGACAAACATTCATATCGGATGTACCTTGATGGTGGAAATATATAGCTAATTATTCAGAACTTTCATAGACAAAACGGATTCTATCGTATATACTTTGAGTAGAAACGAAAAAAGAAAAGTAACTGTTCATGATAGTTTGGAGTATCTGCGTAATGAACAGCTACGGGAAAAAGAGGAATAGTTATGTTATTGGTAAAGAATGCAGAGGTTTACGCACCGGAATATCTCGGAAAAAAAGATCTTTTGATTTGCGGAGGAAAGATTGAATGTATACAGGATTCCATCGGAGAACTGCCTGTGGAATGTGAGATACTGGATGCAGAAGGAAAAATTCTTACACCCGGATTTTTAGATCAGCATGTACATATTACCGGGGGCGGCGGAGAGGGAAGTTTTCATACGCGGACACCGGAATTACAGATGTCGGAGCTGGTAGAGAACGGTATCACAACAGTGGTGGGACTTCTGGGTACGGATGGTATCACCAGGAGTGTGGACAATCTTTATGCGAAGACCCGGGTACTCTGTGAGGAGGGCGTGAGTGCTTATATGCTCACAGGTGCCTACGGATATCCCAGCCCGACTATCACAGGTGAAACAGACAGGGACATCGTATTCGTGAATGAGATTTTGGGTGTGAAGCTGGCGATATCTGATCACCGGGCACCTAATGTGACTGGTGATCAGTTGGTTCAGATTGCAAGTAAAGCTCGTGTGGCGGGAATGCTCAGTGGAAAGCCAGGCATTGTGGTGCTTCACATGGGAGATGACAAAGATGGTCTTGCGCCGGTATTCCGGGCATTGGAGGTGAGTTCTGTTCCTGTACGGATTTTCCGTCCCACTCATGTCAACCGGAATGAAAAGTTGCTGGAAGAGGGCTACGAATTTCTGAAGCGGGGAGGTTATATTGATCTGACCTGCGGTATGCACACTTCACCGGGAGAATGTGTTCTGGAGGCTAAAAAGCGGGGATTGCCCACAGAGCATATTACCATGAGCTCTGACGGACATGGAAGCTGGTCTAATTATGCTGAGGATGGCAGCCTTTTAGAGATAGGTGTGTCTGGTGTGGATGCGCTTTATAAAGAGTTGAAATATATGGTGCAGGCCCTTGGAATGAATCTGGAGGAAGCATTGCCTTATATGACCTGTCAGGTGGCGGAGAGCCTGGATTTACAGGGAATCAAGGGAATTGTGGCAGAAGGGGCCGATGCAGATATGTTGTTGTTTGATCAGAACCTGACGCTGGATACCTATGTGGCAAGGGGAGAGATCTTTATGAAGCATGGAGAGGTACTCCGAAAAGGAACTTACGAGAAATAAAAGATAAAAAGAGGTAACTGGTCAGAAATCGAACTGCTATGAAAAGAGAATAAAAACGAAACCGGATATATGGTTTCCTGCGGGAAAACTGTATATCCGGTTTTTTTGTCTGGAAATCAGGATGGCAAGGTATCAATAAAGATCTGACGTTCTGCTGGCGATACACTGTCGATGACGAGACAGGAAGCCAGAATATTGAGCATGGCCATGGGCACGGTCATGGAGTTGTAAAACAGCTTCGTAGAGGTGGGGCAAAGCAGCAAAAGTGTGCTGTGTGCTGCCGCCGGAGAAGTATCACTGTCGGTGATGGTCAGAATCGGTACACCTGATTTTGCCGCTTTTTTAGCAATATTTCCAATAGGAAAATAATAACGGGGGAAAGAGAAAAAGATTACCAGATCACCATCCGTCAGCTGTTGGATAGTCTTCTGGGTCAATTCCAGATCTGATAAATCAATCAACACAGCATTAAGGTACAGGATTTCCAGACGACCCTGCAGAAATTTACCGGGTACCAGGGAAATATCATGGGCAAAAATGTAGATACGGCTGCTTTTTCGGATTTCATCAGAAGCCTTTATCACAGATTCCAGATTGATGTTAGCAATAAAATCAGAGAAAACTGTAGCCTCTGTATTGCAGATTTCATGAAGGATCCGTTCTCGTTCGGAGGCTTCGCCTGAGGTACGCTCTGGCAGAAAAAAGGAAGAAGAGGAGGCCTGCTTAATCATTTTTTGGGTATAGTCCCGAAACTGCTCCTTTAAGTCCAGAAAGTTGGAGTACCCCAGTTTTTGACAAAAACGAAGCAAAGTCAGCTCGGAGGTACCGGTCTGATGGCTTAGCTGTGCCAGTGTAATGTAGCTGATTTCCTCCGGATTAGCAATTAGATAATCTGCGATTGTTTTCTGCTTTTTTGTCAGGGCAGGATAAAGTTTTTGAAGATGCTCTAAAATATCCATAGATATTACACGATGTCCTTTCTTTGCATGGCGCATGCAATGTTTTATATTTTTTTCATAAAAATATAAGTAAAAACTTTACAAATTTATTATAGCATGTATAATGGAAAATATAAAGTAAAGTATATACTTAACAAAAAATCGAAAGAAAATCATAGTATATATTACATGATTTTCTTTCGAAAGCAAAGGAGGAAAAAGGTTATGAAGAAACTTTTTGAGAAACACTTCGAACGGACATGGTTGATTATTTTTCTGGTTATGTTTGTATTCATTATGATTCCGTTCCCGTTTTTCTACAGCGAGACGTATATTCCCGCATTTGGTGGTGTTCCGCTTTATATATTCGGATGGATTGTTCACACTGCCATTACATTTGCGCTGATTATTATCTATTACCGCATGTGTATGAAGAGAAAAGAATATCACACTTATGATGAGGAGGACAAATAAATGAATGGAGCAGCAGTAATTCAGCCATCACCAATTCCTTTCTATACAGTGTTAGTACTTTATCTTGGAATTATGGCATTTATTGGTTGGTATGCAGGACGTAAGACGAATAGCATTGGCGATTTCTTTGTATTGAGCGGAAAGGCTGGTGTATTAGTAAGTGGTATTGCATATTTCTCCACCCAGTTTTCTATGGGAACCTTTCTTGGTACACCGGGAACCATTTATGGCGTAGGCTATGCAGGAATGGCTATCTCTGTACCTGGAGCTGTGTTCTGTATGATTCTTCCGGCTCTTCTCATTGGCCGTAAGCTGATTACTCTTGGTCATAAATATGGTTTCCTGACTATGGCCGATTACCTGACAGACCGTTATCACTCCAAGAAGATGAGCGGTGTTTTGGGCGTAATGATGCTCTTCTTCCTGGTTCCGATGATGGGCGCACAGATTATCGGAGCAGGTGTTATTGTACATGTATTTACCGGACTGCCTGAATGGGTAGGTGTTGTGGGAATGGGTATTATCGTTATTCTCTACTGTATGAGCGGTGGTATGAAAGGTGCCATGATGACGGATGTTATCCAGGGATCTCTGATGATTGCTACTGCAGTGGTTACATTTATTGTATCTGTAGTAATGGGTGGAGGTTTCTCTAACATTAACCATACACTTCAGAGTATGAATGAGGCTTATTTGACCTTCCCGGGTGCTAACGGTTATATGCCTTGGACTTATTATGTATCCAACATTGTGCTATGGTCGTTCTTTACCATGGGACAGCCTCACCTGTTTACCAAGTTCTTTGCCATGAAGGATCATAAGACCATGTTCAAAGCAATTCTTCTTGGTACTGCAGGTATGTTTTTCTCTGCAACTCTGATTGAGTGGGCCGGTGTAAATGGTATTGCTTCCATTCAGAATATTGAGAAGGCAGATCAGATTATTCCTATGATTCTGCAGAGAGGCATGAATCCTTTCCTGGCTTCCATTTTCATCGCAGGTATTGTGGCAGCAGGTATGTCCACAATCGATGGTATTCTGGTAACGACTACCGGTGCTGTTACCCGTGATATTTATCAGAAGATTATCAATAAGGATGCTACAGATGAGAATGTTATGAAGTTGTCCAAGGTAGTAACTGTAATCATCGGTATCATCGTAATTTGCTTTGGTGTATTCCAGCCAGGCAGTATTTTTGAAATTAACCTGTTTGCATTTTCAGGAATGGCAATTTTTGTAGTGCCGATTCTGTTTGGAATTTACTGGAAGAAAGCAACAGCGAAGGGAGCAATCGCATCGGTTATAGTAGGTATTATTTCACTGTTGCTCTTTACACTGAATCCGTCTGTCAAGGCGTTAGCTATGGGATTCCATGCACTGTTCCCAACTACGATCATTGCTTCTATTGTAATGATTGTAGTAAGTAAATTTACAAAAACTCCGCCGCAGGAGACTATTGATCGTCATTTTACAGTATAAAAGTTAGGAGGCGTATTTAAAATGTATCTTGCAAAAATGACTACAGCACAAGCAAAAGAGGCTTTTGAGAAGGATCCGATTATTGTGATTCCGGTGGGAAGCACCGAGCAGCACGGAACACAGGGTGCGTTGGGAACGGACTTTATGGTACCGTCCTATCTGGCGGATCATGTGGAGGATGTAGATAACGTAATCGTAGCACCTACTGTTCCATACGGTGTATGTCCTTATCACTTAAGCTTTGAGGGAAGTATTAATATTGGTTATGAGGGACTGTATATGGTTCTGCATGGCATTATGGACTCTTTGATGCAGCATGGCGCAAAACGTTTTGTAGTTCTGAATGGCCATGGCGGCAATACTCCATCCATTGACCGGGCAGCTCTGGAGGTATATCATAAAGGTGGTGTATGTGCCAGCGTAGACTGGTGGAGTCTGGTAGCTCAGCTGGACAAGAAGTTTGAAGGCGGCCATGGTGATGTTCTGGAGACCTCAGCTATGATGGCAATTGCTCCGGAATCAGTACATCTGGAACTTAGCAAGCCTATCAATGCACAGGATCCTTCTGAGAATATGAAAGCGGCTTATATCCAGGCAGTTAATTTCAAGGGTGGTATCGTACGTCTTGTGAGAGATACCAAAGAAATTGCTCCAAGCGGCTGGTTTGGACCTTTTGATCCGAAAGATTCTTCCGCAGAACTTGGACAGGAGGCCCTTGATTTGGCAGTATCCTATATCCGTGATTTTCTGGAAGAAATGAAGCAGATAGAACTGTCTTCCTGATATATATCTGAAGGGATGGGGGTGTCGTAAAATCATCAAATTAGATGATTGAGCGATGCCCTCGCTTTATATGTGTAAAAAACCGGAAAGAATCTTTTGAACTGTTAGATCTTTCTGGTTTTTTACGTACTTTAAGCAGTTAGTCTATGAAAAATAGGTTAGCTGCTTTTTTTCGTCTCAAAAACAATTATCTTTGAATCAGTTATAATAATTTTATGAAATTCATCATATTACCGCTGGATAGTTCTATGCCAAATTGCACATTATAACATACAGAACAGGAGGAATGCTTATGACATTGGAACAGGTTGTACTGACAATGATTAATGACAAAATGCTTGATAATGGACAGATTTCCGAAAAACTGCATAGTAGTATCCAGAAAGACATTATAACCTTGAGTACATTCAATACGGTAGTCGCGAAGAATGGAGAACAGATGGACAGTTCAGGTGAATATTGCCAGCGAATCAGTTGATTGGAAAGGAATAAGATGGATATTTATGCAACACGTGAGGAGCTGAAGTCCCGGCAGAAAAATATATTTGATCTGAAACTGAATGTGGCGTATTATGCCCGAGTCAGTACGGATAAGGAGGAACAGAAAACCTCTATTGAGCATCAGTGGACTTTTTTTGAACAACTGATTTCAGACGTAAAGAATTGGACGCTTGTGGATGGTTATATAGACGAAGGAATCTCAGGTATTACCGTAACCCACAGAGAGGAATTCCAGAGAATGCTCCAGGATGCAAAAGCCGGGAAAATTGATCTTATCATAACTAAAGAGATCACCCGTTTTGCCCGAAACGTATTAGACAGTATACGATATACAAGAGAGCTTCTGGACTGTGGAACTGCTGTCTGGTTTAGGAATGACAATATCAATACATTAGATGAGGATTCGGAACTCAGGCTGTCAATTATGTCCGGTATTGCACAGGAAGAAAGCAGAAAACTTTCAAGTCGTGTGCGTTTCGGTCATGCAAGATCCATACAGAACGGTGTGGTTCTTGGTAATTCACATATATATGGATGGGACAAGCGAAACGGAAAATTGTTTTTGAATCCCGAAGAGGCAAAAATGGTACAGCTTATTTTTGAAAAATATGCTCTGGGAAACTGGTCTACCCATTCACTGGAACAATTTTTATGGGAATGTGGATACAGAAATTATAAAGGGGGAAAGATTGACAGCCATGTGATTGCCAATATTATCCGAAATCCTAAATATAAGGGTTACTATGTTGGTGGAAAAGTAAAAATAGTTGATCTCTTTACTAAGAAACAGAAATTCCTGCCTGAAGATGAATGGGTGATGTATAAAGACGATGGTACCCATGTCCCTGCAATTGTGGATGAAAAACTGTGGGAAGATGCAAACAGGATTCTGGAAGAAAGAAGTAAAAATATCAAGTTGAAAAAAACTTCCTATAAGCAGGACAACCTTTTTACCGGACTTATACATTGTGCGGAAGATAAAGCTGCATACTGGCTGAAAGTCAGAACTGTCCGCGGAAAAGCTGCAAAGACCTGGGTATGCAGTCATCGCATAAAACAGGGCGCAGTTTCCTGCAGATCAAAACCGGTAAAAGAAGAAATCCTGCTGGAGATGATATCGGATGTTTATAACAATCTGGCTCAAAGCAATAAAAGTATATTGCATAAGTATCTGGAACTTTATGAGAAAGAGATTAACAAAACAGAAGGAACTGAAGAAAAAATTGACAACATACAGCATGAAATAACAGTACTGGAACAGAAGAGAGATAAGCTGCTGGATTACAATATGGGCGGCTACATTTCTGATGCGGAATTTTTAAGCAGAAACAAGGTTTTTACACAACAGATAGCAGAGAAAAAAGCGAATCTGGAACAATTGAAAAGCATGAAACCTCTTTCAAAAACAGAATTGACAGATCAGATGGACAGGATATTAGACTATGCAAAGGAATATTCCTGCGTAAAACCCAAAGATATCACCAGAGCCATGATTGAAAACACAATCAATAATATAGAAATAACTCCGGTTAATGAAAAGAAAGCAGAAGTGATGATCGTATTTAAAAGTGGAAGTCTGCACAGCTCTGAATCTGTTATTCCAGCACTGGGACAGGAAAAAACTTATACTACGGAGACAGGGTATGAATATGTTGTACATTCAGGAATTTCTATGTAGATATTGCACTCACATATGGAATTCTTTTGCGAAGGTTACGAAAAGTAAGAAGTAGTGAATATTTCAGTTTGAAATAATATATAAAACAGGTGTAAGACATGGCAAATACGAAAAAAAGATGGACAGCCGATGAAATCGAAATATTAAGAAAGTACTATCCCGCAGAAGGAGATCAGGTCTGTGAAAGATTATCCGGAAGAACTGCAAAAAGCTGCAGGATCCAGGCATCAAAAATGGAAATATCCAAAAACATTTCCTCTTCAGCAACTGTACAGAATGATGTTAAATATGTCAGATTATGGACAGAGGCAGAGGATAAAATACTCAGAGAGTATTATGCTGCGGAGGGCAGTAAGGTACGTTATCGCTTAAATCAGAGATCAGCAGAATCCTGCAGAGGAAGAGCTGCTGCATTAGGACTTACTTATTCCGGGGCAAACAGAAAATGGAGCAGCAGCGAAGATGAAATTCTGAGAAACTATTATCCGACAGAAGGTGCTGAAGTTCAGAAAAGACTGGAGGGAAGATCCAAAGAGGCATGTAATAAAAGAGCTGCCAAATTAGGTCTTTGCATACAGGGAAGAAAAGAATGGACTGCAGAAGAAGATGAAATTATAAGAACATATTACAAAGCGGAAGGCAGGAAGGCAGCAGAACGATTGGAAGGAAGAACTCTGACTGCCTGTCAGTCCAGAGCTAAGTACTTAAATGTCAGATCAGACAATAACAGACTTCCATGGACACAGGAAGAGGATGCAATCATTTCCCGATATTATGAAGAAAAAGGTGCCGGATATGTGCATGCTCTCATTCCTGAAAGATCTCTTCAGGCATGCAAATACAGAGCGATGATTCTGGGATTAAGCAGGAAAACCAATGATCCATGGACAAAAGCCGAAGAGAAGATACTGAAGAAATACTACCCGGTTGAGGGCAGCAATGTTTATAAACGTCTGAATAATCGTACCAGAAATGCCTGCATCAGCAAGGCGGCCCAATTACATCTGCAATATGGACAGCCTATGTATAAAGGACCTGTATTGGATGAATGGATCATACTGGCAGTGAAACAGGGGATCACAAAAGTAAGACAATCTATGACATACAGTGAGATAACCTTTAAACCCGGAAAACTCCCTGAACTGCATCTGAGACTGGAATGTGATGAAACCGGAAAATTCAGGGTTTATGAGAAGTCTGTTCTTTTGGATGAAAAAGAATATGACAGGCAACGGGTTGAGAATCTCGCGGATACAATGGGGCTTCAGATAGAAGGAAACAAAATTACTTTAAACAGCAGCGAAAAAGAGATAGAAGATGATATTTTCAGACTGATAGCAGGATGTTACCTGATTTATTACCTGCATTATTTTATGGAATTGCCATAATTGCTCTATTCTGTCTTATCTTGCTGTGAAATGATAAAAATTTGTCAACAGGATACTGCTTGATTTATGAGATACTTTCTCAACAGATGCAGAATAATTCTCTTGCATTTTCACGCAGGTTAGAATATACTAACCGACAGAGTTAACCAAAGCAAACTATTGCGTGATTTGATCATTTAAACTTCCACTGAAGAACTGAGATGAATCGGAGGATTCTATCCGCTTCATCTGAAATGAGATGATACACAGATAGCTTCAAGTCAGGGACGAAATATCTTTTGCCCCTGATATCATATTACAGGAGGATAAAGAAACAGATGAAGAAAAGAATGGCAATTCTGATGTCTATGGCAATTGCGGCAAACATGATTGCTTCTGTACCGGTATGTGCAGCAGACATATTTACAGATTCAATGACTACGGATTCAGCGATCACACAGGAGGCAGATGATGATTCCTTTAGTGATGGATCGGGAACACCGGATTTTGCGGATGAGCAGGAGAATGTACAGATGGCTCAGGATGAGGGTACACAAAGTGTGAAAGAACCGCCGGAGGTGATAGCAGAATATGAAAGTGGTTCTTTTGCGAATGTTTGTAAACTAAAAACTTCTCTTAACTCAAGGTATGTTGAGCAAATTACAGGAATATCTATTAATGGAACAGAGTGGAATGAAGTAACTTATTCGTGGGATCTTACAGGAACAACATATATTAAAAAAGACTCAGACGGTTATGTTGGACTATCTCCAGATAGACTTGAAGTGGGTAATGAGATTGTAATCACCAGTACCGGATACAAGGATCTTACTTTAAAGGTAACAGGAACCGGAAAGCATTGGAACGTTGAAAAAGTAACTTCACAGTCTGAACCTGAACAGACCAAAGATGCGCCAACATTTGCGGGAGATCAAGTGGAAATTTCAGGTACAGACTACAAGATCATTAAACCAGCTGATGAAAATAATGTTTCTGATTATATCAGTAAAATCAAAGAAATATCTGTAGATGGGACAGTATGGGATAAAACAGATTATGCAATAGCATTATATGGCAGAAAAGCATATTGTCCAGACAGCAGTAATAATCGTGTTGTATTTGATTCAACTGTACTTCATACTGGAAATGTCATTACAATAAAAAGTGATGGATATAAAGAACTTTATCTTAAGGTAACTGCAGAAGGAAATGACTTCAAAGTTGTTACAGCTGATTCCGGTAAAACTAATATTAACGGTGCATCTAACGGAGTGAACACTCTTCATGTCAGATTAAAAGGATACTTCGAAAGCGCTGTTACAGGGCAGCAGAAATACGATGCAGTTTCAGGGGCATCCACTTCTGTTTCATCCAACAAAAACAGTAATGTAGTTGTGGAAGCAGCTGATCTTCCGGATGGGCAGGAACCTGTTGAAGCTGACTGGAAGGAGTTAAAAGAAACAGGTGTAAAAATTGACACAAAGAATACAAAGGTAAACATTGACAGTGAAAGTGGGATGGCAGGGATGTATTCCACATATGACAGTTCTCTGTCTCTCAGCGGAACTCCTGCTAAAATCGGTACATATCCTGTCAATGTTACAGTAACTGATGAATCAGGGCGTACAGTAACAAGTAATGAGCTTACTTTCAAGGTTTACAGTACTAAGGAAAAACTGGCAGATCATCTGAAGCTTGAAAATGCAACCAAGACTGCAGATGGAAAATACATGTATGATATGGATCCATGGGTAATTCCTGATTTTAATGATACAGATGATATTGTAACAGTCCTGGCAGAGATTAAAGCATGGTATGGCTCTCACACCAGCGGTACATATGGAGAACTGGGATATGCTGTTTCAGAGGGAGAAGCTACAACCCAGACATTGATCATACCGGCTGGATGTGATCTTACAATGGTCAATATGAAGGTTCTCAGCAGTGTGAAGATAAAAGTAGAAAATGGCGGAACATTGAATCTGAGAGATTCTTCCATATATGGACAGATTGAAGTAGAAAATGGTGGAACAATATCTGTCAATCACGATGATTATAGCGGAAAATTCCTGACAGGTACTTCCATTAATGGACAGCTGATTCTGAATGATGGAGCGACCATAAGGAATTCCATGATCTACTCCAACACTAATTTCCTTCCCAATGGAACACAGGCACGTCACAATACATCACCTGTTGTTGTGATAAGCGGAAATGTAAAGGTAGAAGGAAAAGTATATATCAAAGGTGATGAAGCTGCCACAGGAACAGATCCTGCCACAGGAAAAAGCTACAGCGGACAGCCAGCCTTGAAAGTCAGCAGCGGAACACTTACTATTGGCGAGGGCAGCCAGCTTGCAGCATACGGCGGAGGAAACATAGCAACTACTTCAGTTGGCGGTGCAGCGGTGATTCTTGACAACGGAACGATTTCCGGAGCAGGAACGTTGATTGCTGTTGCAGGACGAGGAGATGGTGATAACGGTGGCAATGCAGTTGAGGGCACCGGAAATGTAGAAACAGCAAAAGCATATCTGGAGGGAGGTTCTGCTTATTCATTTATGAACAAAAATGCGGAGCCAGGTAAAGCGTATACTGAATCTGTCACTATATCTCCTTCTACAAAAGGAACAGCAGTAAATGGTAAAAAAATAACTTCCAACAGTGAATCTGCTCCGGATACATATTGGAGTGACATTACAGAAACACCGGATGATAAAATTCAGAACTGTACCATATCAGATACCACAATCATACAGACCGTAAATCCATCACCATCGGTAAATCCCTCACCGTCGGTAAATCCGTCACCATCAGTGAATCCAACAGTAACGCCGGTACCAACTGTCGCTCCGATACCGGATACTTACCCGGAGGGAACTGAGAAAGATAAAAATGGAAATCTTGTTACACCGGAAGGAATCGTGATCAGTTCAGATGGAACTGTAACACTTCCGGATGGCACGAAGCTGACACCTGATGCAGATGGTAAAAAGCCAACTGTAAATAAGGATGAAACTGTAACCGATACCAAAGGAAATACCTACAGTACAGACGGAAGTATCACAGATTCAGACGGAAATTATACCAGACCTGCAAAAGCAGTTATAAAGAATGTATCTGTTTCCAAAAACTCCGTAAAAATGGTGCTGAATGAAGAGTGTAAGGGTGCTCTGAAATATGATTATGTGATCGGCACCTCTGAGGATATGCTCAAAACAGGACAGTATACAAAGGTCCTGAAAAATCAGGAAGAACTGAAGTCTGCATTTGCATATATGGATAAGGGAATCTGGTATGTAGCATGCCACGCATGGCTTAAGGGTGAAGATGGCAAAAAAGTATTTGGACAGTGGTCTGAGATCCATAAAGTAGATGTGAGTGCCATTACGCCACAGGCACCTGTGATCAGTAAGGTAATTGTTAAAGGCTCCACAGTGACAGTAAAATATACGAAGAGCAAAAACGCTCAGGGCTATGATGTAGTTCTCAGTGATACCCTTACCAAAACTAACGGACAGAAACGCCCTGCTGTTTCCGGAGAAAATTATTATGTAAAAAAGATAAAAGGAAATACAGTAACTGTTACATTTAAGAATGTTAAATCAGGCACTTATTATATTGGTTTACATGCATGGAACCGTACTTCTGAGGATAATTCAAAAACATTCAGCGAATGGTCAAATGTCAGAAAAGTTAAAATGAAATAAAAAATTGTGAATAATGGTTGAATAAATCAGAGGGGATACCGGCAATGCACATTATACATTGCAGTATCCCCTCTGATTTGTCAGAAATGTTGCAGAGATTTCGCTTTTAAGAAAAAAGATACCAGTTTTACTAACAGTTTATGTGGAAAACCGGAAAGAACCCTACGGAATAAAAAGTGTGTATTGGAACCGTTACTGTTCAGGGGTTAGCTGGACAGTAACTTTCCATGTTTATAGATTCGATTTTATCATAGGCGGTATGAAAGATGGTATGTTGGAAATGGCGAATGGGCATTTTTTCCGTGGGATTAGAAAAATAAACAGCAGGTCCTCACCCACTGCTTATTGCTTTTCGCAACATCCACAGGGGAGTTACTTGATTCGGTTAAAATATATGTAAATTTTCCACCAAAATATTATTGACGTAAGAACAACCACATGGTCTTGCAAGGTAGAATTTAAAAATACATTTAACCTTTCTCCATATAAAAGCTGTATCTAGCATTATAAAAAGAAAATATGTTCGATATTTTATTGCGAAACTTTTGATATCATGGTATACTATATGTATGAAAGAAAATCTTATACATTACCGCACTTGTGTGTGTAATATTAAT
>OLPD01001249.1_pt1 | contig 13424 bp, 14 predicted proteins | sample 1672111 | NCBI WGS metagenome assembly OLPD01 (sample SAMEA3136646, study PRJEB25190) | human gut metagenome
GGACTGTCCCGGCCCACGGCCTTAAGATCTCAAGCGCCCGGGCACAAAGTGTCCGGATGCGCGTAAAAACCAGCAGCTGCGCTGCTGTTTTTTATTAGTATAGCACATTTTGCGCATACCCGGAAATCCGCATTGAGCGGGATTGCGGCGTTGTTTTTTCGTTTTTTTGTTCAATTGGTAAAAAATGCGTTTTTCTGTAAAAAAAATCCATCAAAAATATTGCTATTTTCACTTCATCTTGCTAAAATATTAAAATAATTTTTCCGGCCTGCCGGAAGAATTATCGCTTTTACAAAACGAAAAGAAAAGGTGGTGTAAGTCATGGAGATCAAAGGCGATCAAATCTGGCACAGTCCGTCCCCCGCAGAGCTGCTGGCCGCCGCCGGGCAGGAAATCACCCTCAAGGCGTGCGTTCACAACATCCGGGAGCTTGGCGGCATCGCATTCGTGGTGCTGCGCACCGGGCGTTATCTCATTCAGTCCGTGTACGACAAGGAGGTGTGTCCGGATAATAATCTGAGCCAGCTTTCCGCAGGCGACTGTGTCCGCGCAACGGGCCTGCTGCGCGCCGAACCCCGCGCTGAAAACGGCGTGGAGCTGCTGCTCCACGGCTTCACCGTTCTGTCCCGTCCGGCTTCGCCGCTGCCGCTGAACCTGGCCGATAAAGAGCTGAAGGCCACGCTGGGCACCAAAATGGAGTACCGCACCGTGGCGCTGCGTCATCCCAGGGAACGCGCGGTATTCCGCATCCAGCAGGCTCTCGCCTGCGGCTTCCGGGAGTTCATGCTTTCCCAGGATTTTACTGAGATCCATACTCCGAAGATCACGGGCATCGGTGCCGAGGGCGGCGCAGAAGTGTTCGAGCTGGACTACTTCGGCATGCCCGCCACGCTGGCGCAGAGCCCGCAGATGTACAAACAGACCTGTGTCGCTTTTTTCGACCGCGTGTTTGAAGTGGGAGCCGTCTATCGGGCGGAGCTGCACAACACCAGCCGCCATCTGAACGAATACACAGGCCTGGACTTTGAGATGGGATACATCGACGGCATGGAGGACGTGATGCAGATGGAGACCGCCATGCTGCAGCACACCATGGCCTATGTGAAAGAACACTGCGCGCCGGAGATCGCGCTGCTGGACGTTGATGTGCCCCGGATCGGCGCAATTCCCTGTATCCGGTTCGCAGACGCACTGGCTTTGTTGAAAACGCTCGGCGGCGGCAAAAACAGGAACGACCTCACGCCCGAGGACGAAGTGCTGCTGTGCGAGTATTACAGGGAAAAGGGGCTGGGCGAATTCGTGTTCGTGACGCATTTTCCCACGGCCAAACGTCCGTTCTATGTGATGGACGACCCGCACAACCCCAGGGAAACGCTCAGCTTCGACCTGCTGTTCCGCGGGCTGGAGGTGACGACAGGCGGCCAGCGCATCCACGATTATGACGCGCAGGTGGCCAAGATGCAGGCCCGCGGATTGGACCCTGCTCAATTTGAAAGCTATATCGGCGTACACCGCTGCGGCCTGCCGCCCCATGGCGGCCTGGGCATCGGGCTGGAGCGCCTGACCATGAAGCTGGTGGGAGAGGACAATGTCCGTGAGACTACACTCTTCCCAAGAGACTTAAGCAGACTGGAACCATAGAACAGAGTACGGATAAAGGAGTAGTTATGGCAAATAAGATATCAGATGAAACCATCGAATATGTAGGCATTCTGGCAAAGCTGGAATTGTCTGAAGAAGAGAAGTTAGCAGCCAGATCCGATATGGAACGGATGCTGGATTATATCGATACACTGAATGAGCTGGACACCGAAGGGATTGAGCCGATGTCGCATGTATTTCCGGTAAATAATGTATTCCGGGAAGATGTAGTGACGAACGGAGACGGAAGTAAAGATACTTTGAAGAATGCACCACTTCAGAAGGAACAGTGCTTCAAAGTGCCAAAGACCATTGGATAGACAGAGTCAGGAGGATAAGAGATGAGTATCAGAAGTCTGACAGCAGTTCAGCTGGGTAAGAAAATACAGGCAGGAGAAGTTACCGTCCGTGAAGCAGTGGAAGCGTCTCTTGCACAGATAGAAAGTGTGGAATCAGAAGTCCACAGTTACGTGACAATCTGCAGAGAAGAAGCACTGAAACGTGCAGATCAGGTGCAGAAAATGATTGATGCAGGAGAGCTTACGGGACCGCTTGCAGGTGTGCCGGTTGCCATTAAGGACAACATGTGTACCGAAGGCGTGCTCACAACCTGCAGTTCTAAGATATTGGGGAATTTCGTGCCGACATTTACGGCAGAAGCGGTAAAACGTCTGGAAGAAGCCGGCGCAGTCATCCTTGGCAAGACCAATATGGATGAATTTGCAATGGGTAGCACAACCGAGACTTCCTATTATGGAGTGACAAAGAATCCGTGGAATACAGCCCATGTGCCGGGCGGATCTTCCGGTGGTTCCTGTGCGGCAGTGGCAGCAGAAGAATGCTTCTGTGCACTGGGATCAGACACGGGTGGTTCTATCCGTCAGCCAAGTGCATTTTGTGGCGTAGTTGGAATGAAACCGACCTATGGTACAGTATCCAGATATGGATTGATTGCTTATGGTTCTTCTCTGGATCAGATCGGACCGGTGGCAAAGGATGTGACGGACTGCGCAGCAATTCTTGAAACGATTGCAGCACATGATGAAAAAGACAGCACTTCTATAGGAAGAGACAGCTACGATTTCACATCTGCACTTGTAGAAGATGTGAAAGGTATGAAGATCGGTATTCCAAGAGATTATTTCGGTGAAGGACTGGATCCGGAAGTAAAAGAAGCCATCCTGAAAGCGGTAAAGGTACTGGAAGAAAAAGGAGCGGTTGTAGAAGAGTTTGACTTAAGCCTGGTAGAATATGCAATTCCAGCGTACTATGTCATCGCGTCGGCAGAGGCAAGTTCCAACCTGTCCCGTTTTGATGGTGTGAAATACGGATACCGGACAGCAGAGTATGAAGGACTTCACAATATGTATAAGAAATCTCGTTCTGAAGGATTCGGACCGGAGGTGAAACGTCGTATCATGCTTGGCTCCTTTGTGCTGAGTTCCGGATATTATGATGCATACTATCTGAAAGCACTTCGTACCAAGGCATTGATCAAAAAAGCGTTTGACCGCGCATTTGAAAAATACGATATGATTATTGGACCAGCTGCACCGACGACCGCACCGGAGCTTGGTAAGAGCTTAAGTGACCCGATGAAAATGTATCTGAGTGATGTATATACTGTATCTGTGAACCTGGCAGGATTGCCGGGTATCAGCATTCCGGTGGGACGTGATTCCAAAGGACTGCCGATCGGTATGCAGATGATCGGTGACTGTTATCAGGAGAAGAAACTGTTCCAGGCAGCATACACATATGAACAGACAGGAAGTTATGTACGGCCGGAGCTGGCAGAAGCAGCTGAGAAAGGGGGCAGATAATCATGGCAAAACAGTATGAAACCGTCATTGGACTGGAAGTCCATGTAGAACTTGCCACTAAGACGAAGATATTCTGCGGATGCAGTACAGCATTCGGGGGTGCACCAAATACACACACCTGTCCGGTATGTACCGGTATGCCGGGGTCTCTTCCGGTATTGAATAAACAGGTAGTAGAATACGCTGCTGCCATCGGTCTTGCAACGAACTGTGAGATCACGCAGGTGTGCAAATTCGACCGTAAGAACTATTTCTATCCGGATAACCCACAGAACTATCAGATCTCGCAGCTGTATCTTCCAATCGCAAGAAACGGATATGTAGAGATCGAAGTCGGAGAGCAGAAGAAAAAGATTCGTATCCACGAGATGCATATGGAAGAGGATGCAGGTAAGCTGGTGCATGACGAATGGGATGACACCTCTCTGGTAGATTACAACCGAAGCGGTGTGCCACTGGTAGAGATCGTATCCGAGCCGGATATGCGTTCAGCCGATGAAGTTATGGCTTATTTGGAAAAGCTTCGTCTGATCATTCAGTATCTGGGCGCATCAGACTGTAAGCTTCAGGAAGGTTCCATGCGTGCTGACGTGAACCTGTCTGTCCGTGAAGTAGGGGCATCTGAATTCGGTACCCGTACAGAGATGAAGAACCTGAACTCTTTTAAAGCGATTGCAAGAGCCATTGACGGAGAGCGTCAGAGACAGATTGATTTAATAGAAGCAGGACGTGCAGTCGTACAGGAGACAAGGCGCTGGGATGACAATAAAGAATCATCGCATGCTATGCGTTCTAAAGAGGATGCACAGGACTATCGCTACTTCCCTGAACCGGATCTGGTGCCAATCGTGATCAGCGATGAATGGATCGCAGAGATCAAAGCCAGACAGCCAGAGTTCCGTACCGAGAAGCTGGAGCGCTACAACAGAGAGTTTGATATTCCACGTTACGATGCAGAGATCATTACCAACTCTAAAAAGATGGCAGACATTTTCGAGGCGACAACAGCAATTTGCGGTAAGCCGAAGAAAGTGGCTAACTGGCTGATGGTAGAGACGTTGAGATTGTTGAAGGAACGCGGACAGGAACCGGAAGACATCTGCTTTGCACCGGAACATCTTGCAAAACTGATTGAACTTACCGAAGCTGGTACAATCAACAGCTCCGTAGCCAAGGAAGTATTTGAGAAGATCTTCGATGAGAACGTAGATCCTGAGAAATACGTAGAAGAAAAAGGTCTGAAGATCGTACAGGATGACGGAGCACTGGAAGAAGTGCTGAAGAAGGTTATCGCAGACAATCCACAGGCCGTGGCTGACTATAAAGGTGGTAAAGAAAAAGCACTGGGAGCTCTGGTTGGACAGACGATGAAGGCAATGAAAGGCAAGGCCAATCCGGGAGCGGTTAATAAGAAGCTTCGTGAGATGTTAGCTTAAGACAGAATGAGACATTAGTATTAACAGTATTATATAGAAAAACAGGCAGGCATTTAGGTATTTAGAAAAATATCTAAATGCCTGTTGCGTTTTGCGATGAGGTGTGCTATAAACTAATTAGAAATATTTCTAATTAGATTCACGACAGGTAAAGGATGGTGAGTATGGGATTTGGAGAGACATTTAAAGCACTATCAGACCCGGCACGCCGGGACATTCTTTCTTTATTGAGAGAAGGACGGATGTCGGCTGGAGAGATTGGAGCACATTTTGACATGACAGGTGCGACAATTTCCTATCATTTGAAGATCCTTAAGAAAGCAGGACTGGTCTTTGAGACCAGGGAAAAGAATTACATTTATTACACATTGAATACTTCCGTAGTTGAGGAGGTGATGCTCTGGCTGTCAGAGCTGAAAGGGGATGGAACTCATGCTGAAAGCGAATAAAAAGTTTTTTATTGTAACATGTATTATTACAGTGCTCCCGATATTGGTCGGGTTGCTGTTGTGGAATCAGCTGCCGGATCGGGTAGCGACACATTTTGGTACTGACGGTACACCGAATGGATACAGCAGTAAGTTGGTTGCGGTAATAGGGATTTATCTGTTTTGCCTGGCGGTACATATATTCTGTGCATTGGTGACAAGTGTGGATCCCAAAGGAAAGAATATCAGTCCGAAAGTTTATCGTCTGATACTCTGTATCTGTCCGCTGGTATCTATTTATGTGGGTGCCACTGTTTATGGTAATGCACTTGACTATAAGGGCGTAAACAGTACAGTCTGGATAAATGCGTTGATGGCTGTGATACTGATCGTGGTCGGTAATTATCTGCCGAAATGCAGACAGAACTATACGATCGGTATTAAACTGCCATGGACACTGGCAGACGAAGAAAACTGGGATTATACGCACCGGATGGCTGGCAAATGGTGGATACTCGGCGGTGTGCTAACCTTTCTGGCTGGCTTTCAGTCATGGGTAGATCCGGTCTATGTGAGCCTTGCAATTATTATGATTGTGACACTGATTCCAGGAGTGGCATCGTATCTGTATTTCAGAAAACACAGCTTATAAATAAGATTAGGAGAAATAATATCTACATCTTATCGACGGGTGCTATACTGTATATAGTATGTCAGAATAACAGGTAAGATAAGGAGAAAGTTATGAGTGGTTTTTTCGGAGTAGCATCGAAGGAAGATTGTGTACTGGAACTTTTCTATGGAGTGGATTATCACTCTCATCTGGGAACAAGACGCGGGGGTATGGCAGTTCATGGGGAAGACGGCTTCGACCGTGCAATCCATAATATTGAAAATACACCGTTCCGAACCAAGTTTGACAAAGATGTCGGCAATATGAAAGGCAATATCGGTATTGGCTGTATCTCAGATTATGAACCGCAGCCGCTGCTGTTCAGTTCTAAGATTGGAAGTTTTAGTCTTGCATTTGTCGGTAAAGTTAATAATTATGAAGAATTACTGGAAGACCTGTATAGCAGATCTAAGACACACTTTCAGGAAATGACGAATGGAACGGTCAATGTGACAGAACTGATCGCAGCACTGATCTGTGAGAAGGACAGCTTTGCGGAAGGTATCCGTTATGTGCAGGATCTGGTGGATGGATCATTGAGTATGCTGTTGATGACCGAGGAAGGAATCTATGCAGCAAGAGATAAGATGGGACGTACTCCGATTGTTGTAGGACATAAGGAAGGCGCATACTGTCTGTCATTTGAGAGCCATGCATATATTAATCTCGGATTTCAGGATTATAAAGAACTGGGACCTGGCGAGATCGTTTATGTGACTCCGGAGAGTGTGGAGACATTGGTAGAACCTGGAAAGGAAATGAAGATCTGTTCCTTCCTGTGGGTATATTACGGATATCCGACATCTGCTTATGAGGGTGTGAATGTAGAAGAGATGCGTTATCGTTGCGGAAGCATGCTTGCAAAACGTGACGGCGATTCTGTGCATCCGGATATCGTAGCAGGTGTACCGGATTCCGGTATTGCACACGCCATCGGATATGCCAATGAATCCGGCGTTCCGTATGCAAGACCATTCATCAAATATACACCAACCTGGCCGAGATCATTCATGCCGACCAATCAGAGTCAGCGTAACCTGATCGCACGTATGAAGCTGATTCCGGTGAAAGCGTTGATTGAAGATAAGAAGCTTCTGCTCATCGATGATTCCATTGTCCGCGGCACACAGCTTCGTGAGACAACCGAATTTCTGTATCGCAGTGGTGCAAAGGAAGTTCATGTGCGTCCGGCCTGCCCACCGATCATGTACGGTTGTAAATATCTGAACTTCTCACGTTCCAGATCAGAGATGGAGCTGATCGCCCGTCAGATGATTCAGAAGAGAGAAGGAGATAACTGTCCGCAGGAAGTACTGGATGAATATGCAGATCCATGCACCTGCAAATATGAGCAGATGATCGAAGATATCCGTAAGCAGCAGAACTTCACCACACTGAGATACCACAGACTGGATGATCTGCTGGCGTCTATCGGCATCGAGCCATGTAAAGTATGTACATACTGCTTTAATGGTAAAGAGTAGATTAGACGAGTGATTTGTGATACAAAAATCAAAAATAATGGTTGAAAAACAGAAAACCAGATGCTATAATAACATCAGGCGATAAGCTGAATGATTCAATCTTGTTCAATGAACAAAACGAAATGCCTCGGAGCGGCTTCTCCGAGGCATTTCTATTCCGTTGGAACAGGTGGCTTAAGCCTGAGGCTAGTGTATACTAGTTCTTTCCATCTAGCCATTTGCATATGTAGTATGCTACTACACTTGCCAATATGGAAAGGACGAAGGATTCAACCTCGTTCATGGTCTCACCTCCGATCTGCTGTTAGTGTAGGTGAGACAGCAAAAGAATTATAACATGGTTTAAATAAATGCACAATATGAAAATGAAAAGAATAAAAAAACATATATTTAGTAAAAATAAGTCTTGAAAATGATGCGGATATATGTTATATTCATTTCAGGCAAGTTAGTGAGAGCCTGAGTCTGGTTTCAGTACTATTCGTCTAGCCATTTGCATATGTAGTACGTATCTATACTTGCCAGTACGGAAAGAATGAATGACAGAAATGCCTCGGAGTTGCCGCTCCGAGGCATTTCCATTTTTGTATGCCTATACAATAAAACCACCTGCTATGCTGGTGGTTCCCCTTACGGCTTTAGCCCTAGATAAGAAAACCTCCAATGATATAATAAGTGTGGGTCCTAAACCGCACTACATATAACAAAGGAGGTATCCAAAATGGATAAGAATACTTTATCACACACAACATGGGAGTGCAAATATCACATTGTATTTGCACCCAAATTTAGAAGACAGGTAATATATGGAGCCATTAAAGCAGATGTGGCAAATATATTGAGTACACTTTGTAAGAGAAAAGGGGTAGAGATAATAGAAGCAGAGTGTTGTCCAGATCATATACATATGCTAGTGAGAATACCACCTAATATAAGTGTTTCATCATTCATGGGATATTTAAAGGGGAAAAGTTCGTTAATGATATTTGATAGGCATGCAAATTTGAAATATAAATATGGGAACCGTAAATTTTGGTGTCGAGGATACTATGTGGATACATGTGGAAAAAATGCAAATAAAATCCAAGAGTATATAAAGAATCAACTCATGGAAGATCAAGCATATGACCAGTTAAGTCTAAAAGAGTATATTGACCCGTTTACGGGTGAGCCAGTAATGAAAGGCAAATAAAAAGTCCTTGTAAGGACTAGCCGGAGAATGAGGTGCGGTTGGGGACCTTATTTTCGTAGGACCTTTGAGGTCCAAGCCGGTAATAGTCCCTTACAGGGACAGAGCAAACCACCAGCTAAGCTGGTGGTGCTGATTGTTAAAAAATACCCAAACTGATATAAATATGAAAAAGAAATTATTAGTAACATTAGCAGTGGTTTTGGTACTTGGTGGATTTGCAGTTGGACAGGGAAGAGCAGAGGAGACAAATAATCTCACGGCAGATCCCTCCGGATATACGGAAATGAGCTGGCCGGATACAGACATGGCACATTCAGTTCCAACACCGGTATCATCTACAGGAAGCATGTATGCAACTGAAAAAACAGTTGTTGCAGATGTTGCTAACACATCAGAAGATTCTTACAACGCATATGTAGAGAAATGCAAAAATGCTGGATATGATAACAATGCTGTAACAGAGGATGGAATGTATGCAGCAGATAACGGAGTATATACATTAGTGTTATCTATGGCTGATGATAATGTAATGAACATTTCAATGAATGTAGTTGAATAAACAGAGTATAGATAAATATTAGGAAAGCCTGGGTCATAACAATGATCTGGGCTTTTTTGATATCAGACTATAAGCTACAATGCAGAGATTGATAAAAAATAATATAAAAATAGAGACGAATTAGAAGTGAAATATATAGCCTGTTACGAAGGAATGATGTATAATAACTGAGAATGTTTTTGGAAATGTATGATTGAACAATGCTTTAAATAAATATATTGCATAAGGAGTAGAAGAATGCCAGTATTTGATTTTAATAATACACCGGATACAAAAGAACCGGTGAAGTGTACCTATACAACATTTGCATCAGATGCGGATCATGCATCAGCGGAGCAGCCGATTCTGATTCTGGATAACAGCAAGAAGGAATGGAAGCATCATTCCTGCGGTGTGTTTGCTAATCAGAATAAGCAGACTGCATTTGAATTTGATGAGGAAGGCGGAAAAGTAAGTGCAGATATTCTCCGCGTGGATTCACGGTTTGTGAGTTTGTTGAAATGGCTGGGTGAGAATCGGATCAATGTACGTCTGTCCGGAGTAAATAATTCAGAAGGTTACTGTGTATACCGCATTCGCGAGATTGCGTTTGGCGGCGGTACAAAGCTTTCAGCAGAAGACGGATTCCTGCAGTTTATGATTGAAAGATTATTTGCAAGTGATGCGCCGGAAGAAGAGATAGATGATGAAGATCAGGAAGAATCTGGTGACGATATGAAACTTACCAGTATTCAGAGTATCACAGATTTCCTGAACTGTGCGGGACGGACATTACCGGATAATATCCGACTCTGGGCGAGAAGAAACCTTGCGGTAGCACGTTCGCATGAAGTGTCTCCGGAGGAACGCCGCCATGCGCAGAGAGCACTGTCTATGATGTTAAACATCCAGTGGAAAAAGGATTATTTTGAAGCAATCGATCCTGCGGAAGCGAGACGTATTCTGGATGAAGAATTATATGGCATGGAGCGTGTAAAGCAGAGAATCATTGAGACGATCATTCAGATTAACCGTACACATACATTGCCTGCATATGGACTGTTGTTGATCGGTCCGGCAGGTACAGGTAAGTCACAGATTGCATATGCGGTGGCTCGTATTTTGAAGCTCCCTTGGAGCACACTAGATATGAGTTCCATCAACGATCCCGAACAGCTTACCGGAAGTTCCAGAATCTATTCTAATGCGAAGCCAGGTATTATCATGGAAGCCTTTGGCATGGCAGAGTCTTCTAATCTGGTATTTATTATTAATGAGCTGGATAAAGCAGCATCAGGAAAAGGGAATGGTAACCCGGCGGATGTACTGTTGACACTCCTTGATAATCTTGGATTTACGGATAATTATATGGAATGTATGATTCCTACATCCGGCGTATATCCGATCGCAACAGCCAATGACAGAGATCAGATCAGTGCACCGTTGATGTCACGTTTTGCAGTCATCGACATTCCGGATTATACGGCTGAAGAGAAGAAAGTAATCTTTTCCAAATTTGCACTTCCAAAGATTCTGAGGAGAATCGGGCTTTCAGCAGATGAGTGTATTATGACGGACGAAGCACTGGATGCAGTCATCGAGCTGTATTCTAACACCAGCGGTATCCGTGATCTGGAACAGGCGGCAGAGCATATTGCAGCACATGCGTTGTATAAGATAGAAGTAGAGCATGTAAAAGAAGTGGTATACGATGCGGAAAGCGTAAGAGAATTACTGAGTTAGAGCATCATAGAAAATGATGATTGTTATGCCATGCATTTCTTGACACGTAAGAGATGCATGGTATAATTTTGAATATAAGTTAGTGCAAACTAACGAACGTAAGCTATGACGAATATAACGTTGGCAGCGAGGCAGTGAAAGAAGGTTTGATTATGCTTTTTAAGACGATAGGAAATAAGTCCAATCCGGCAATATTATTTTTCCATGCAATGGGTGTGACGGGTGCAAGCAGTATACCTGTGGCGGAATATCTACAGGAAACATATTATTGTATTATGCCGACATCGACGGTGTATTGTGAAGGACAGAGATACGAAAGTAAGACAGAAGAGATAAAGCAGATCAGGAAGTTTCTTGAAGGACAGCAGATTGACCGATTGGCACTCGTGGTGGCGTCTTCTATCGGGGCAGATCTTGCAATGACATTCCTGACAAAATCAGGAGTTGAAGTAGAGCATGTGTTTTTTGACGGCGGACAATTTGCACAGATTGCTAAAATGACGCGCCGGATCATGGTCCCGTTTTTATATCTGGCGATTAAGAGTCTGTACTGGTCAAACGGAAAATAAACCATTTCCGGCACTGTCAGAGGAGTTACAGAGGCAGACTGTGTTTGAATTTGGAAGTATAGAAGATCATTTGAAATACCGTGAAGCGGTCATGCGGGTGTATCCGTATGGTCAGTATCCGGTATTTGAAGGATGTAATCATATGCAATATCAGATCCGTGATCCGAAAGGATTTGCTAAGATGTTGGATACGTTGATAGAAAAAGGTGTGCCTGTACAGATAAAAGAGAGATAAAACAGACACCGGGAGGACGGTATATGAGCAGTAAAGAGGGACAGACAGTCATTGAATTTCGGGATGTAGTACGTACTTATGGTGAGGGGGAAGCCTTACAGTATGCGGTCAACCATATTAATTTTACGATTGATAAGGGTGAATTTGTGGTAATCCTTGGACAGTCGGGCGCGGGTAAGTCTACTGTGCTGAATATGCTTGGCGGCATGGATCAGCCTACGGAAGGCGAAGTGATCATTGATGGGGCGACGATATCCAATATGAAGGATAAACAGTTATCCGATTACCGGGCAGAGAAGATTGGATTTATTTTTCAGTTTTATAACCTGATCCAGAATCTGAACGCCCTGGAGAATGTGGAACTGGCATTGCAGATCAGCAAGCATCCCATGGATGCGAAAGAGGTCCTGAAGGATGTGGGCCTGGAAGACCGTATGTATAATTTCCCCTCACAGCTCTCAGGGGGTGAACAGCAAAGGGTAGCGATCGCACGTGCTCTTGCCAAGAATCCGAAGCTGCTCTTATGTGATGAACCCACCGGTGCCTTGGATTATCAGACCGGTAAGGCAATTTTGAAATTGCTGCAGGATACCTGTCATAAGCATGGTATGACGGTGATCGTTATTACCCATAACCTGGCCATTGCGCCGATGGCGGACAGGGTGATCCAGATTAAGAACGGAAGAGTCAGTGAGATGACGGTGAATCAGGATCCGCGTCCGGTAGAGACTATTGAATGGTAGGAGAGCATCTATGAGAAATGCAATAAACAAAGATTTTTTCAGAGAGATAAAGTATACACTCAACAGATATGTGTCCATTCTTCTGATTGTAGCATTGGGTGTTGCTTTTCTGGCAGGTATCAGGGCCACCTGCCCGGATATGAAATTGACACTGGATCACTATCTGGATGAGGCTGATTATATGGATCTTCGGGTACTGTCCACATTGGGACTGACTGGGGAGGATCTGACGGCAATTACAGAAGTGGATGGCGTAAAGGAAGTGGATGGCGCACATAGCTATGATGCTTTTGTGATGAATGGCAATGAGAAATGGACATTACGCTTTTTGTCTGAACCGGTTTCAGTGAATAAACTGGAGATAACAGAAGGAAGGGATATTGAGAATGCCAATGAGTGCGTTGTGGACCATCTTCTGATTGAGAAGGACGGATATCATATCGGCGATCAGATCACGGTTGTGCCTCCGGGCAAAGGTGAAAAATTGTCAGACACATTGACGGAATCGACATTTACAATCGTGGGTGTGGCGGCAAGCCCGGAGTATTTTACAACGACCAGAGATACAACATCAGTCGGAACCGGTCAGACGGATGCGTTTGTTTTCCTGTCACCGGAGGTTTTTAAGAGTGATATCTACAGCGCAGTTTACATTACGGTGGATGGTGCGGCTGCAAAACAGGCCTATTCAGATGATTATGAAGCCGTGGTTGACAAGGTGAAGGCAAAGCTGGAAGCCATCAGCAGTGAGCGTGAGGCAACCAGATATAACGGGATTATGGATGATGCCAATACAGAGATAGATGATGCCCGTGACAAACTGGCAGATGCCAAAGCAGAAGCGGAATCAGAGCTTGATGATGCCTGGGCACAGATCCAGGATGGAGAACAGCAGATCAGTGACGGACAGAAGGAACTG
>OLPD01001254.1_pt1 | contig 13392 bp, 17 predicted proteins | sample 1672111 | NCBI WGS metagenome assembly OLPD01 (sample SAMEA3136646, study PRJEB25190) | human gut metagenome
CTTTTTTTTATTATAGCTTCTCTATACTCGTGTGATATTAAGTTATTAAAAACTCTTTCATTACTAAATTTAATATTATATAAATCATTTTTTAATATAGATTTATTATAACTCATTAATATATCTTTGAGTTCTAAATCTTCATCACAAATACTACTATTAACTATTAATTTTCTTTCTTGCATGGTTAGAATAATGTTTGCACTCTTATTTTTCATATATTAGCATCAACCCTCTTTTCATAATATTTTCCTTTTTATTATACCACATTATCTTGTGTTTTAAATATTTACACATACAAAATATAGATATTTTAAAAAGTATCTTATCACTTTAAAATATGTATTTTAGTAACATAAAAACTAAGAATATAGAATAAATATAAGAGTGTAATTATTATATTTATAAAATGAAATGGAGGAAGTAATATGGGAGAAATGAAATTAGAACATACTATTAATGATATTGAACCTATTTCTGAGAAGGAAAGACAACAACAAAGGTTCATTGATATGTGTAATATAATCCTATCTAGGCCTGAAGTTAAGTTTTCAATTAATCCAGAAGGTAAAGAAGTCGGCATTTATGTAAAATTAAGTCCTAATGATAAGCTAGTATCATTAAGATATTTTAACTCATTACTTTTAGAAGAAATGGAAAAGTATGCATTAGGGGAAACCTTTGGTACTAGATATTAAATATTAAATATACTAACTATTGGCTGTATCTAAGTACAGTGTTGATAATCAGTTTAAAAAGACAAAAATAATTATATATTTAAGCTAATTATCAACACACTTCTTTAATACAGCCTAACTATTTTAATTCTTCTATTAGCTTATCTAATTTAACATTAATAGATCCAACTAAATTTGAATTAGTTTTTACTAATTCCGCATTTGTTTCTGTTAATCTGTCACAAGTAGTCTTGATTTGTTTCCACATTTGCCATAATATAAATGCTAGTCCACAAGTACATGCAATTGGAAAACCAACACTATTAATAAAATTACTCCACGATTCCATCAACTTCACCTCCTTAGTTATTCGATACTTATTTCAATGTTCATAGTCATTTCTCTATCAGTTTCAATAATAAATCTATTTTCTTCCTTTGAAGTTATTGCATAATCTCCAAATCCAAATTTAGCTATTCCGACTATTGTATAACTTCTTCCTTGATATTCATTAGGTATATTTAATACAATCTTATTATCCTTACTAGTAATATCTTTATAAACATATCTAATATTATCTGTACTATCAGTTTCCAATCCACTAACTTCAGCTACTGTTCTTGTTTCAGTATTAGCATATGTATTTACTATATTAGCATTTTTAATAGCTCCACCATTAAAGTTCCAGTTTCCATAGGCAAGCATAGAACATCCATTACTATCATCACTTTCATTAATATATAGTCTTATCAAATTTTGAGTTCCTTTTCTATACCCTAATAAAATTCCATTATCTCCGCACAACAGTAATTTTCCTTCTGTTGTATTATAAATCTGATGAGGACTATTGGAATCATTAGAAGCTATATTTATATTATTATTTATCCATAAAGGAGCATACATATTAATACCTTTTTTATACGAATTTCCATCAAAAGTTTGGTCACTGCTCCAACAGTCAAAGAAGTTATATTGTTTATCTTCTGAAGTCCAACCTTGAGTTAAGTCTTCCTTGGCTATGTGAGAAAATCTAATAAAGTCTGAATAGGTTGGCATAGCAAAATTGATTCCATTCATATCACGATTACTACTAAAAAAAGATGAACCTATCCTAAGCATTTGCTCTTTTCTATGCCAATCTTGGAAGTTAATCCCTCCACTATCCATAGAAACAAACTGATCTCCACTTTGGCTTTTAACTGTTCCCGTTAATTGTGCTTCGCCACTATCTAAGTTAATCCAACTTTCTCCATTTAAACTTTTTAGTATACCTGCTTTTATTAACATTGCATTTATGCCTTCACAAGTTAATTCATTAAGAACCATTTTCCCATCCATAGTTAAAGCTGTATTATATTCACCATTATACCCAGTAGAACTATGACCTAGTCCATTGATATTCCAACGCCAAACCTTAGTAGCAGTATTTTTATCAGCAGTATCCATTATCAATATTTCATTTTTATTTACAACTACAAAACCTTTTATACCAGCATTTATTAAATCTGTAGCTTCTTTTTTTGCTTTACTTAACACATTTTCGAAACTTTCTGGTAGTTTATTTATCTCTTTAATTATCTCTACAATAGAAGTTGGTTTAAATTTAGATAAATCTATATTAGATAATTGCATTTCTATGACTTTTTGCCTTAATACATCATATTTTTTACTTATAACTCTAACCTTAACATTAATATCTAATTTTTCTTCATAAACATTTACTGTATCACCTATATAAACACTCTCAAGCATAGAATATTTTTTATATTCTTCTGTTTTAGCTAAACTTACAAAATCAATTCTATATGTTGCTTGTAATTCATCAATATGATTTTCCGTAAACTCTAATGTAGCTCTACGAATTAATTCTGCTTGTAATTCCTCTAATGTTGCATACCCAACTTCGCCTTCTTCACAATCTTCTTGTAGTTTAACATCATCATATTTTATCGTAATAGTTTTAACTCTAGCATATTTATCTATGTTCCCACTTTGAACATATCCATCTATAGTGTAACCATTGTACGCTACTGGTTTTATCCTTGTAACAACATTATCCATATTGGTTTCTACTTCAAACGAAATTAAATTTTTACCACGCCTAACCTGAAACCCTCTATCTTCTCCTATTCTTTTATTAATAATAGTTCTATATCCACGCCTTTGAATTTCTCCACCCCATCTATTAATAAAAGACTGATCACAATCAGATAAAGCTTCATATAAATTTTTATCCTGATAATATGCTGTACTTATTGTATCTATATCACTAGAAAACTCCAAATCTCTTGCATAGTTACGATTTTCTATATATTCATTCGAATTCTTTAACATCCATTGTAAAGTTGCATATCCATTTTGATTTTCTGGACGAACATCCTTTAATTGTGTTGCAAGTTGATCCTGTATTGTAATTTGTCTTGCAAATACTGTTATATTCCATTTATTTTTTATAATATTTACTATTCTAAATTCCTCATAACCATAATCCAATTTTACCTTTAATATTGCTTCTTCTTGTACGCTTCTCCAAACCCCATCATCATCCACCAAAAATATTGCATCTAATTCATATATACCATTTTCCTCGTTTGTTTCTGCTTTTACACATATATTATCTAATACAAAATCACCAACATTTTTTAAAACTTTTGATTTAGGAGTATTTTTATCAAATAAGGCTATTTTAATATCTTTATTCATTTAGCCAAACCTCCTCCAAGTTAAACTCTTGTCTATAACATATAATTACTTTAGCAAATCCATTAGATAAAATTTTGATTTCATTTATCCCTTCTAATAAAGTTAAATATGTACCATTAAACTTACTATATATATTCTTATCATTACTTTTAATATATTCATTCTTAGAGTTAACATAAATATTATCAAACATCTCTAGCCCTTCAAATGTAGTTATTTTACCAGCTGTCATATTTTCAATTGTAATTCTTGTTGCATTCTCATCTTTTAGTTTTACTCCTAATTCTGTCTCTAGTCTTAACCCCCTTATATTACTTTTATTATTAATATTAATTGTTTTTTCATTGTTATTAACTACAACTTGATCAATCATTTTACTGCTAAGAGCATTATTATATAATCTAACAATTAAATCTATGTATCCATTATTTTCTGTCCACATGAATTTTCTTCTTTTAAATATAGCATTATAACAATAAAGTCCTACTTCTAAACATTTATAATCTTCTTCAAATAACCAACTATTGATTGTGTCTATTTCTAATTTACTAAACTTAACAGTTTCTCCTGTAATTTTATTTACTTTTTTAATCCTTATAAACTTTTCTTTATATTTTTCAGAAACCTTTAATCCTTCTCCTTCTATATTATCTAACTTCTCTATAATTAAACTACTAGTTAAATCATAGCCCCATTGTTTACTATCTCTTCCATTAAACTTAAAATGCATTTCCTATCTTCCCCTTTCAGCTTTTATAAAAAAATAAGATAAGAAACGTTTGTCCCTTATCTATATAAATTAATAAATTTAATATTTGTTTTTACTACATTATTATTAACTACAATTTCATTATCTCCTCTAATCAATCTAGGAAATTTACCTATCATATCTATTGATTTATTGTTATAGTTTTCATCTACACATACCATAAATTCACTATCAATTATTACTTTATTACTTACATTTTCTATTATTGTGCTTTCTCCATTAATACTAATTTCTAAATTTCCATTTCCATATAACTCAACTAAAGGTTCAACATCAAAATGCCCTGTATTTATTATAATTTTCTCATTTTCTAAAAATGTATATGAAGAAGGCTTGAGATCTTTCATAAAAGGCTCACATACAAAAGTTACATCAAATTCTCCATATAACTTCACCTCTTTAGAAATATCTCCCATAATTACTCTTTTTACACTAAACCATCTATCTTTCCTATTATAAAAAAGTCTATTATCTGTAAAATTTAATAACCACTCTTCAGCATCATCAACTTTGCTCCAAAATAATTCATCATCATATAACTTAAATGAAAATGTAATACTTCTATCTTTATATGTGCCTTTTTTAACAGTTAAATTCCCATCCCTTCCTTCAACCTCCACTTCTTCTACTTCCTCGTTTATTTTAGGAATGGTAGGATATTCGGAAATAAACAGACCATAGCTAGTACAATATTCATTATTAAAAAACAACTCACACTCTTCCTCTTTTAAAGTATGTACATTCTTACCTCTTACATAATCAAATCTTGTATATCTTGTATTTTGATTATTCATTATCATTTTTATATCACCTACCTTTTTAGAGAAGGGGAATTCCCCTTCTAATAACTTAATCTTGGATTTCTAAAATCGTATTTATCCAACTCATCCTTAGAAGATGCTACTCCCCTCATAAATGTTCTACCATCTATATCAAAATATAAAGGTCTACTATTATATTTAATAAACATAGCTTCTAACTCCTTATAAAATGGTTTTAATGGTAATACTGCTTCTGCTTGTCTTCCTTTTCCATTATTTGCATCCCCCACACCTATATTGCCTATAATTGTAGGTTTAGTAAATATACCACCAGTACTATACCAATCTACAGCAAACTTAGGTATTGACGGAGGATTTAAAGAGAACTTCCCATTAATACTAAAGTGAGGTAGTTTAATTTTGGGTAACTCCCAACTAAAATTAAAGAAACCTTTTATTTTATCAATTGCACTTTTTACCGCATCCTTAGCTCCATTTATTTTATCTGTTATTCCTTGCTTTATTTCATTAAATTTATTTAATGCTTTTGATGACATATCTGATACTCCATTTACAACAGAATCCTTAGCAGAATTAAAAGCACTTACAGTTTTATCCCATAAGGCAATCCAAAAGTTCCTAAATCCTTCACATTTATTCCATAAAACTATAAATACAGCTACAACAGCCATTATACCTGCTATAATCCATGTAGTTGGACTAGCCAACCATGCTAGATTTAATCCTGTTTGTGCAACTGTAGCACCTTCTGTAACTGCTGTTCCTATTCCCATTGCAGAACTTAATACGCCCCAAGCTGAACTTACAGAATTTATTAAATCGCTCATAAACATTACGCCTTTTAATATTGTATAAGCTCCTACAAGGCCCATGACAACTGTTGTTACCATAGTTATCTTATTCCAAGTATCTTCACCAAATACAGTTGTAACAGCTTCTTTTAAGCTATCTAATATACCTTTTCCTTCATCTAAATTAGCACTAAAATTATCTGCTAAATCTATTATCAAAGGCATATATTTAATGATTTTTTCAAAGATTGGTTGAATTATCTTTTGTGATATATTAACCACATTATCTTGTATAGTCGATAACATACCACTAAAAGTTTTACTTTGCTTTTCCATAGCTCCTTCAGTAGTACTAGCTATACTATCTAAAGCTTGATTATAAATATCAGCAGTTATTTTTCCTTGTCCTGCCATATTCTTAACTTCGGCTACACTAACTCCCATAACTTCTGCCAACCCTTTAAAAATAGGTATCCCTCTATCTTGTAATATGTTTAAATCTTCTGTATAAGCAACTTGAGCCATCTGTACCTGAGAATATTGTCTTACCATCTCTGATAAACTATCCTCTTGAATAGCGAAAGCCGAACCCATATTACCAAACTTAGTTAATTGGTCAAATAAAGCTTGTCCTTCAAATCCTGCATTATGTAATTGCTTTGCCATTGTATCAACTCCAATTTTACTAAATGGAGTAGTTGCCGCATACTTAGTAATATCATCTAACATTTGTTTAGCTTCTTCTTGAGTACCTAAAAGAGTAGTCCAAGCAACTTGAGATGTTTCTAAGCTTGCATTAGACTTAATACCTAATGCTATCATTCCTGATGCTAATCCCGCTACTGCCGTTGCACCAATCTTCGCCCATTTATCTATAACTTTTAATCCTGATTGAGCCATTTTTCCCAACCCTGAAAATCTACCTGATACACTATCTGCACTATCTTCTATATTTTCTAAACTATCTCTTGTTTCTTCACTTTGTCTATCTACTCGTTGCAATCCAGACATAACATCATTTATATCTAATTCTATGCTACTACTTAGTCTAAATACATCAGACATTTATTTTACCTCCTTTCTTTTAAGAACTTATAAATGCACCTTGTTTTTTAAACTTATCTAACAACTTTTTATTCTCTAACTCTGTTTTTACGTAGTCAGTTTTTGCACTTGGTGCTTTTCTAGATTCTTTTATATAATCTAAATAACTCATTCCTTTACCATCAAATTGCATTAATAAGTTATCAAACAAATATCTTTGGTAAGTCCTAGAATCCATGTATTCAATAAAGACACCTTCTATAATAGAAAGTGCATCCTCTAAATCCATGTTAACAATATATTGATAACAACCATTTTTAAAAAGTATTCCCAATAAATTATTTCCTATTTTTTCCACCTAGTTGCTGATTTGAACAAACCCATAACAGTTTTACTTTGTCCTATCTTCTTTATTTGCTCAATAGTTTCATCTAATTCTTGTAACTCAATTTCTTTAGCTGTTTTACCATATATTTTAGCTAAACATTTATAAACTTCTTTTTCTGCCTGTGGTAATCTTGTCATGAGATCATACATAACATTAAACCCTACTTTTGCTAATTCTCTATTACATTCAATATTTACCTTTTCAAATTCTTCTTTGAAATCTTTATTTTCTATAAATATTTTTTCAGTAATTTCTTTCTTTTCATCTTCAGATAAATTCTTATATTCTTCTAACCCAACTTCATTAATTATTAATCTTCTTAAATCTGTAAACTTACTTTCTTTTCTATTATTTAATGTTATAGATGTTTCTATAGCATTATAAATATCATCCTTTAATCCTAGTTTGTTTACTATTTTTAAAACCTCCATACCTTCTCCTAAAGTTATTTTAACTTCATTATTTTCTATCATATATATCAATCTCCTTTATTATCAAAATTTAAAAATTACTTTATTAATCTTCTAGTCTTCTTTTAACTTAGAAGACTAAATTAAATAATTTAAAAAGAGACTAGATAAAAATCCAATCTCTTAAACTTTAAGCTTCCTTTAATGTACAAATTTCGTAAGGAACCTTACTTAAATTTTCTTTATCATAAGCACTAGCAAACTCTAACTTACAACTACCATCATCACTACCTTTAGTTTCTAAAGATAAGTTACTGTTATATGCATTATGTAATATTATAATTTGTGCTTTTTCTGTAACTTTGTTAGTTGCTACCATCACTACATCTTTATAAGAATTAATAATTCCTTCTTCCACTCTATATACATCATATTTAGTAGATGTATTATTTTCCTTTTTATATAAAGATGCTTCTAGTAATTTATCATTCACTAATCTACCAGTTCCACTAATCTTACCTTCAGCTCTTACAACTGTTTCATAACCTTTTACTCTTTTTTCATTGAAACCTGCTAGTTGAGTTGAATGAATCTCTTTTTCTTCCTCAAAATTGATTCCATCATCTGTTAAAAGTAATAGATTTTCGTCTACAAGCTTACTTGTTATTTCAGTATCTAGTTGTGAAACATTAAAAGTATCTACTAAATATATTAACCCTGATCCAAATGCAGTATTTTTATGTACTGTTTCTGCACTCATTAAAACACTTCCTTTCTTAATATTTATAAATTTTATAACTTAAAGTAACCATAGACTGCTTACTCTCTAAATCATCAAATGTTATAAAATATACATTACTTCTAATAATCTTGGAGTAACAATTTTCTATCCAACAATTCTTTAATAATTTATCAACCTCAACAGCCTTTGATTGTACTTTTATTTTATTAATTAAATTACTAACTACTTCAATTTCTAAAATTATAGAATCTTTATATGCTAAATCCTCTATATTCTTCAAGCTGTAATTAATATAGATATTATTTAAGTAGTCTAATTCATTATCATTTTCATCAGTTGCAGGTAAATAATCTAAATAAACATTATCACTACAACTAGAAAGTAATTTATATAATTCTTCTTGTAATAATTCCATTACTTACCTACCTTCCTTAAATGTTTTTCTAATATTCCAATAGCTCTACTTGGAAGTCCATTCATAGTTCTCCTCATCCATCCTTTAGACTTTCCTCTAAATTCTGTATAAGGAGCATACTCTAAAGAACTACCAAATGTAATGTTATATTTGCTTGATGTATTAGCTTTTTTAAATGTAAGACTTCTTCTAAGAAAACCTTTCAAAACTGGTGAATTACTTTGTAACTCTGCTGTTCCTGTAATACCAATTTCATTCATACCATTTTCACAAGCTTCTAAAAACTGTCTTTTTATTTCATCTATGTTATTTATTAATTCTGCCATTCTACATCAACTTCCTTAACTGCATAAATAGAATAATCATCCCATTCAACTCTAGCTTCAATTTCATAAGATTCATTATTATAAATAAGAATATCTCCAACCTTACATTTAATATCTGCGTATATTTCTTTAGTAGACTTTAAATCTTCTCCCCATTCTTTTATAAGCTTACTTTTTGTTAATGGTTGTACATCCGCAAGAAATAGCTTATCTTTTTCATAATTCTCTACAAGTTGTCCCACATTGTTTTTAACTTTAGTTTTTATAGTAGTATAAATTTCTTTATCATAAAACCACATAACCCACCTACCATACCATATAATTTTTAGGAGTTGGTAACAATGATTTTACATTATCACTTAACTTGCCTATACCTGTATTTTTATATGTAACATTTCGAGAACCTTGACTCATAGAAGATATATTAGAAGGCTGTTTTAATTTTTCCTTTTCTTCCTCTATAGCCACCATTATTGCTGATGGAAATTTCTCTTCTATATACACATCATCATATTTATCATTTTTTAAATATACTTTAATAGCTTTAATAACTATAGATTTTATTTGCTCATCCGTTAAATTCATGTTTTCTACCTCCTATAATGAAATGTCAGGGGTGGAATAAACATCTACCCCTGACCTAATTAAGCCTCTTTATAACAAGCAAAAACACCATTTACTTTATTGTCTAAAATCCAAATGTCATGATACTTTCTATAGTCAAATGAATATCCATCACCTGCTTGGTTAACTGATGGATCAAAAACTCTTATTTTATCTGTTTTACATACCGCGATTGGAACTTCTCTTGCAACTAATAAGAAGTTTAATGTCTTAGCATCTTCAGCTTTAGAAAATCCTCCCTCTTCTTCATCAGAAATATCAAATTTTGAATACATCTTATCAGAAGTTAAAGGTAAAATAGGACATCCATCTAAACTTGGAACTTCAGTATCAATCCCTCCTGAACTAAATGTCACAGCTGATAATTGTCCAGCCATAGCCTTTTCCAATTGGTTTTTAACTTCATATGTACAATGAATTACAATTTCTCCTACGAAACCTTTATCTCTTAATACAGTAATACCATCTTTTATAGCATCTACTATAGTAGTTTTACCTGGTGTATAAGATGCCCTTACATTGTTAGCAGTAATAGCAACTTGAGCTAATGCTCCTATTCTTATAGCATCAACCTCTGGAACTACTTTTTCTCTTTGGAATTCTCCCATAACAGTTCCAGCAGTTGCAACAAAATTAGTTTCATTAACATCCATTGAATCTAAGTAGAAACTAGTTCCTCTATCATAAGTCATTGATTTAGTTTCATATTCTAAAGTAACTTTACCTTTCTTATATCCAGAGTTTCTATCGTAATTTCTTAAACCTGTTAATGTCATTTTAGGAATCTTTACTTCCTTACCTCCGTTATAAATTACTTGTCCAGCATTCTCTTCCATCCAAGAAGTTTGTGCAGTTTGCACCATTGCCTTATCTAAATTTGTTTGAAATAATGTTGAATACGCTAATGTATTTGCCATAAATTAATTCCTTCTTTCTTTATAAAATATTGTAGGCTTTTTATTCTTTACCCCCTATAAGTCAACCTTTTAAAAAAGGGCATAATAAAAACAACCTACACACGTCATATATATCGTTTCAATAACATTGTGTGGTTGTTTACTTAATTCCTAATATTTTCTTTAATATTTCTTCATCCCTATTTAAATTGCTTCCTCCATTACTTGGTGGAATGTACTCATTATTATTTAATATTTCATTAGTTTTTGCATTAATTGAGTTTTCAATAATACTATTAATTTTATCTACATTAGAATTAAATATTTCCTCATCTTCATTAAATACAAAATCAATTAATTCAGCATTTAATCCTTTTTCAACAAGCGATTTAGTGTATTTACCTTTTAATTCAGATATTGTTTTCTCTTTTTCTAATGCTTCAACTTTAGCTTGTACCTCCTTTAACTGTATTTCTGTTTCACTCAATCCTTCGTTAGATTTCTTCTTTAGTTCTTCATCAATTAATTTTTGTAAATTGTTACTTTTAAAAGTTTCGATACCTTTACTAACTGCTCTATCTTTTTCGCTAGTATAGTAACCTTTAACTTCTTTATTATCGGTTATAACCTTCTTAAAATCCTCTAATGTAATTTCGTTTACATCAAAAGGCTTAATTAAACCTTTTATTTCTTCTTGTTCCTTTAGAGTATCTAACACGTCTGTTTCATCCTCTAAGCCTTCTATTAACTTTAATAAATCTATTTTTTTCATATAAACTCCTTTCGCCTTTAGAGTTCTCTTCCTCTAAAGTCTATATATTATTTTCCTTTTTCCATACTTCATAATTTTTATATAAAATATGTTCCTTAGTTTCATTATCCATACGCTGTTTAGGTTTCCAATCCTTTGAAGGTATAGAAACTAAACAACTTCTACATCCTACGTGTGTCCCTTGGGGTGGTATTGGTTTATTTTTATCATTTATATCATCAACTTCACTTTCATTTGTCTATTATAAAAATCCACCATCAATTTTTATTATTTGACCTGTTAAATATGAGATATCATTTTGGCATAAAAATACTACAGTATTTGCAACTTCATCCCCATTTCCAAATCTCCCCATTGGAATTTCTTCTATTAATTTCATTTTTTCATCTTCACTTAAAAAACTATTCATTTCTGTATTAATAACTCCAGGTGCTATTGCATTTACTCTAATTCCAAAAGGTGCAACTTCCTTTGCTAATGATTTAGTAAATAAATTTAATCCTCCCTTAGTAGTTGAATAAACAACTTCACAAGATGCTCCTGTTTCTCCCCAAATAGATGAAATATTAATTATATTACCACTCCCCTTTGATATCATTGATGGTAATACTGCTTGTGATAAATACATTGGTGCTAATAAATTAATATTCATTAAATTATTTATATTTTCCCTTTTAAAGTCCATAAACAATCCAATTTCAGATTTAGCTGCATTATTTACTAATATATCTATTTTTCCAAAAGTAGTTATAACTTCATTTATTAATTCAATACAATTGCTGTAATAAGATATATCTTTTTTTATAGTTTTTGCATAGCCACCACTTTTTGTTATTTCCTTTAATGTATTATTAGCCCCAATATCATCTTTTGAATAATTTATAATAACACTTGCACCATTTAAAGCTAATTTTTTTGCAATAGCACTTCCTATTCCTCTAGATGCACCTGTTACTAATGCTACCTTTCCTGTTAAACTGTCCATTACAATCTCCTCTCTAGTTCTAACTTTATTATAATTTAAATTTTTTATCATATCAAAATAATTATAAAACTTATTTATTTTTTCTCCTAAGTCTTTCTTCTTGTGCATACTTTAAATACTCAGCAACTTTAACAGGCCCTGCAATATCCTTTTTTGTTACCCAAAGTGAACCAGTTTCTTGTGCATCTATTATCCATTTAACAAGTTTTATTTCTCCCTTTTCTATTTCAATTGCTGTCATTGCATATGGATAAACACAACATCCATCATTAAAATATGGTGGTTCATACAAATCTGGAAATCTACTATTATGAGTATGCCCACACAATAGCATTGTACAATTATCTCTTGCCCATGATTGAAGTCTTATGTCTATTCTACTTCTTTTAGTTTTACTTTTAGCTGACCTTGTTGGATCTTTAAATCCTGCAATTCCATTTAAAAATCTCCATATATATCTTACTAAAAATCTATTTATTTTCCAAACTTCGTTATTCCAAAAGTCAACTTGATGACCATGAACAACTAAAATTTTCTCCCCTAATGGTTTATATAATAAGTTAATTCCTGTATAAAAAGTATTGTTTTCAATGAATTTAATAAATTCCTTTCCATAATTAGCCCCAATTTTTCTCAATGATTTTTCTTCCTTTTTTTTATAATTAGAATATTGTTTAATAATATCATGATTTCCAGTTATACAATAAATATTACCTTTTTTATTAAACTTATTAAATAACTTAAATACATCATCATAAAAAAAAGAAATTTCATTACAGTTCTTATTTTTCCATAACTCATCTCCATCTCCAACTTCTATATAAATATAATTTTTCTCTAAATAATATTTAAGTGCAGTTATATAAATATTTCTATTTGGTAAGAGTGAGTCTGAATATGTTCCATCGCCTCTATGAACATCTGAAATAAATACTATTTTATCATTATCATCAAACTCTAATATAAATCCATTTTCATATATCTCTTTTAATTCTTTTACTGACATAATTACCTCAATTTAATTATTTATATATATTATGAATTCGAAATAACATTTGATAATTTATT
>OLPD01001265.1_pt1 | contig 13297 bp, 12 predicted proteins | sample 1672111 | NCBI WGS metagenome assembly OLPD01 (sample SAMEA3136646, study PRJEB25190) | human gut metagenome
CTGCTTCAGCAAAAGCCAGGAGGAAGTGGATACGCTGCTCTGGGAGGCGCAGTTGAAATATGTTTTTCCACTCGTGGAAAATTATCGAAGGTATTTTGTGAAAAAATATTATGATTTTATCAAAGCGGCACTTCCGATCAACAACGGATATGGAGATCAGGTTATGGTTCCTGAGGAAGCTGAGCTTGGAAATCTGATGTATCTGGTGGAACGGGGAGGGATTCCGGTTTCAGCAGAGGAGAGTATGGAACTTAAACGATACAGAAAAGCCCGGAATGAGTTGGCACATATGAATCTTTTAAGCAACGAAGAATTATGTGTGATATTGAAAGCAGGAAAACATAAAACAGCATCTGATTAGAAGGCTTAGCGGGAAGTAAGTGAAAAGAAAATGTGCATTGGATGGCAGAAAAATCTGTTTTTCCAATGCACATTTTTAATACGAGTATAAAAATATTTATTTCAGAACTTCAATTCCCTGCACCGATCCAGGCATTCAAAGATTTCCTGCCGTCTCGGCCGTGCCAGATCGCCCGGTCTTCCCGGAGCGAGGAGCGAAGACAGTCCTTTTTCCTCCATCTGTTTTTCCAGCAGATCCACAACCTGCACCAGTGTTTTCTTACCATCCATCCTGCGTTCCGCCGCATCCAGCAGAAGTGCCGCCAGGCCATTCAGCTGTTCGCTGTCGGTCAGCTGTTCCACAGCACGCAGATCGGTTAGTGATTTATTAATGAGAATAGATTCGCGTCCCATGACTTTGACTTTCGTGCGGTCGCTGCCAGTCAGCGCTTTCGACGGCTGCGGGCGGCGCTGGAAGGATGGAACGGCGAAAGGACGCACCGATGCGGAAAAAGGCGGGAACTCCGCTGCTGTGGTTTTGGCACGCTCCGTAATATCGTAAGGAACGTATTCCTTCATCTGAATCACCGTATCCGACACATGGAAGTAAGATCCAGAGCTTCCGGCGACGAGGATAGACGAGATCCCAAGCTTCTCATACAGATCCCGCACACGGCTGATAAACGGCGTGATCGGCTCTTCACTGTCCGCAACGACGCGCTGCATCAGCTCATCCCGCACCATAAAGTTTGTGGCGGAGGTATCCTCGTCGATCAGAAACAGGCTTGTACCGGCCTCAATGCCTTCAATGACATTGGCAGCCTGCGAGGTGCTGCCGCTGGCGTCTGCGGTCGAGAAGGAAGTGGTGTCGCTCTTTCCAGGCAGATCATGGATGAAGAGGGAGATATCGACATTGCTGATGCTGCGGGAGTCCTCTGAGCGGAGTTTTACGGCACTCGCATCAGTGATGACATATTCGCGTCCATCCCCGGCGATATGGTTGTACACGCCGCGCTCCAGCGCCTGCAGCAGGGTGGACTTTCCGTGGAAACCTCCGCCGACAATCAGGGTAACACCCAGCGGAATGCCCATGCCGGAAATAGATCCGCGGTTCGGGAGATCGAGGGTGACGCGTAAGGATTCCGGCGAGACAAACGGAACGGCGTGTTTCATCGGCAGGTCAGAGACACCGGTCTCACGTGGGAGAATGGAGCCGTCGGCGATGAAGGCGGTGAGTCCTTTTTCTTTTAATGCGGCGCGGATCGCCTGCTGATCTTCACAGAGACGGGCGACACCGGCGCATGCTTTCGGATCCAGACTGCGGTACAGAAGCGATTTTTCCACGCAGCCCGGCAGGAAGTCGAAGAGAATGCGGATCAGTTCCTGCGAGGCGATGGTGCGGCCATTGGCGGGAAAGCCGATTTCCATGTTGACGACAAGACTGCCGTCGGACGGATTTAAAACGCAGGCAGTGCGCTCGAGAATTTCCTGGCCGCAGCGGCTGACGCCAAGCAGACCGCTTTTGCCGGAGCCCTTCGCGCGGAACGAGTACGGTGCGATCGCGCGCGCAAACTGGCGCAGCAGGTAATCCTGAAGGGCGACGCGCTTCTTATATGTGCCGTAGAGCGATGTTGGAAATGCGGCGGTTTTTCCATTGATATGGACGCTGACCCGCGACGGAGCAGCGAACGGATCGCCCTGGACATGGTCGATGGAGAGGGTGTAGCGCGGAAACTGGTAAGCACCGCGGGTGGATTTATAGGCGGGATAGCTTTTGTGATTGATACTGAATAAAAGCTGTTTCAGGTCATTTGCAGATAGCATGAAAAAAACTCCTTTCAAAATAAAAAAGGTGAGGCTGCCGTACAGAGCGTGTCTGAAAATGGCTTTTCGCAAGCTGCGAGTTCCAGGTGGTGGGAGATTTTGTCCGAATGAGGGCGGCTTAAACCCGCTACGGCAACCGAATGAGGGCAAAATATACCATAAAGTGGGGCTTGCAGATTGCGGAAATGATTTTTCAGACATGCTCTAGCTTCTGCGAAGGAAAAGGAAGTAGCTTTTTATGAGTTCACAAAGATCTTATTCATTTTCCCGCCAGGTTCTGGTCAACGGAATCCGCGATGGCATTCCGATCGGGCTTGGCTATTTTGCGGTCTCGTTTTCGCTCGGCATTGCAGCGCGTAAGGCAGGTCTTAGTCCTTTTCAGGGCTTTCTCGCCAGTCTTTTCAACAATGCTTCCGCCGGAGAATACGCTGCCTTTACACTGATTGCCGCCAACGCAGGCTATCTGCAGGTCGCTATCATTACGCTCATCGCCAATGCGCGGTATCTTCTGATGAGCTGTGCGCTTGCCCAGCGCTTTTCGCCGGACACGCCGTTTTTCCACCGTTTTCTCATTGGTTACGATGTAACGGATGAACTGTTTGGCATCACAATCGCGCGCCCGGGCTGGCTGAATCCGTATTATACATACGGTGCCATTCTCGTCGCTGCTCCCGCGTGGTCGATCGGCACGGCTCTTGGCATTATTGCCGGAAATCTGCTGCCGCTGCGCGCTGTCAGTGCCTTAAGCGTGGCGCTGTACGGCATGTTCCTTGCAATCATCATTCCCCCGGCGCGAAAGAGCCGTGTGGTAGCGGGTCTTGTTGCCGTCAGCTTTTTCTTAAGCTTTATCTGCAGCTATCTCCCGGGCATCTCCACTCTCTCCGACGGAACCAGAACGATTCTGCTCACCGTTCTGATTTCCTGCGCCGGAGCTATCCTGTTCCCGGTAAAGACAGAGGAGGAAAATGCTGATGTACAATAATTATATCTATATCGCCGTCATGGCTCTGGTTTCCTACACAATCCGGATTCTGCCGCTGACGCTGATTCGGAAGCCGATTAAAAATCAGTTTATTCAGTCGTTTCTGTACTACGTTCCATACGTGACGCTGTCAGTCATGACCTTCCCGGCGATTGTCCATGCAACACAGAGCCCTGTTTCCGGCGCACTCGCGCTTGTCGTCGGCATCGCAGCCGCATGGTTTGGTGCAAGCCTGTTTCAGGTTTCGGTGGCATGCTGTGCCGTGGTGTTTGTGATTGAATTGTTTTTGTAATAGAAATGAGCCGCCCTGTGGGAACAATCCTTTTCCCCGGGGCGGCCCGTTTTGTATGTATTACTTTTCTGTTTCTGTTTTTCTGAAATGATAAACGCTGACCGAAGCCGCCGGCAGTGCAATCTGGAAGGAGTCTTTTTCCCGTGCAGGTGCTTTTCCTTCTTTGCAGCGGACTCGGTTCGGATGTCTCGCATCATTGTAGTTCTGCGGATCTTTGGAGTACAGTGTTTTGGCCTCAACAAATTCCGGACACTGTTTGAATTTCAATTCGATTTTCTTTGATTCGCTGTAACTTGTATTTACGAGATTGACGTAGATATCATCATTTTTGATCGAGGCAAAAATGCAGACCTCAGGATCTTTGTTCTTTTCCTCAAAGCCAAGCGTATACGCACCCTGATGCACCTGATACATATCGAACACATCGTAGTTTGGTGTCAAAATACAATGCTCACCATCCGTCAGGAACAGGGAATTCAGGACATTGACAGATTGTGCCACACATGCCATGCGCACATCCCCGGTATTGCGGTGGAAGATGTCGAGCGTCAGTGCAGTTGTAACGGCATCGCGCATCGTACACTGCTGATACAGCGCCGGGCGCGCATTAAATGCACTGCTGTGCCAGTTGCCCCACTCGCCGACAATCAGTTCACATTTTCTCGGTGCCGCCTGGAACGGACCCTCCGGTTTCGGAAGTGTCTCAAGACCGGCGTCTATCAGGCGGCGCTGCTCGTGAATGACATTTTCCAGCTCTTTGCATCCATTGATCACGTCATACCACTGTTTTTCATCGAACTTTTTCTCTGTCTGAAGCTGTTTCAGATTCCAGTTGTAAAAATGGAGATCATAGCCGTAAAGCGATGGCATACGGTATTTTCCCATCTCCTTGAAAAAGTCTTTCGTCCACGCAACACGCTCTTTTGGCTTGTTGCCATCCGGACCGCTGGCAATGCATTTTGGCGGAAATGCCTGATCGCCCGATCCAAAGGATGGACAGGACGATGTAAATTTCCGATATTCATCCGCATACATCTGTGGCGTCATTTTTCCGCCGCCATCCCAGACTTCATTTCCAATACCCCAGTATTCTACCTGAAACGGCGCTTCGTGTCCGTTTACCTTCCGCTCTCTGGTAAGTGTTGTAGATTCTCGCCTGTTGCAGTATTCCATCCATTCACGCATCTCTGCCGGAGAACCTGTCATCATGTTGATATTAAACCATGGCTTTGCGCCGATCATTTCACAGAATTCCATCATCTCGTGCGTACCGAACTGATTCGGATCGGTTTCAAATGTACCAAAATTTTCATTATAAGTAACCGGCCTGTTCTCTCTTGGTCCGATACCGTTTCTCCAGTGGTAAACATCCGCATAGCATCCGCCCGGCCAGCGGATCACCGGCGGATGCAGCTTTTGAAACGCATCCACAAGATCTTTGCGGATTCCATGATAATTCGGAATCTCCGAATCCTCACCGACCCAGATGCCATCGTAAATACAAGAACCAAGAAATTCTATAAAGTGTCCCTGCAGCTCCGGGTAAATATAGTTCTCTCCGATTAATTTTCGAAACGTAATTTTTTGCATACAGACTTCCTCCCCTGTAAGAAATTCAGCACCACAAAGCGCGAATTACTGCGTCACAGATTTTTATCATACTCTGGTACGCCTTCCCATCGGCTCCTTGTAATTCGCGCTCTGCAATACTGCCTTTTGCGTATTATTTTGGGTCTTTGCTATATATTTCAGTATAGGACATGTCGAAAAAAAATACAACGTGTTGCCGGAAAATCCCAACGTGTGTCTGAAAAGAATTTCCGAAACAAAACCTGCGACGAGAACTGTTCACGCGGGCTATAACAGCCGAAGAAGAACAAGCATTCCGCAAATTCAGTCTTGTAGCCTGGGAAGATGCAATTCTATGCTTGACATCTGATATTATCAGTGATATATCATTAGTATAACCAGATAGTATGCAAAACTTATTGTTTATCCGGATAAAAAACACACAGGAGAACTTCAATGGATCAGAAATTATACAACAGTTATGTAAAGATTTTAAAGAACGAACTTGTTCCGGCCCTCGGATGTACCGAACCGATTGCGATTGCCTATGCGGCTGCGAAAGCACACGAGGTACTTGGACAGATGCCGGAGAAGATTGAACTTTGCTGCAGCGGAAATATTATCAAAAATGTAAAAGGCGTTAAGGTTCCAAATTCCAACGGACTGAAGGGAATTGATGTTGCGGCAACGCTCGGTGTTGTCGGCGGACGGGCAGATCGTGAGCTTGAGGTTCTTGAGGACGTAACCGAAGCAGACATCGAAAAGACAAAAGAGCTGGTACAGCAGGGATTCTGCACCTGTACGTTAAAGGAAGGTGTAGAAAATCTCTATATCGTTGCAAAAGTCATTGCCGGGGAACATAGTGCGGAGGTTACCATTGTCAACCGCCATACACTGATTTCACGCATTGTAAAAGACGGTGAAGTACTCTACCAGATTGCCGCACATGAGGACTCTCCGGAATACGTAGATAAAAGCGTGCTGAATGTCAAAGACATTCTCGAATTTGCCGATACAGTAAGAATCGAAGATGTCAAAGACATTCTTGACCGTCAGATCACCATGAACTCTGCGATTTCCGATGAAGGCCTGAATCATCCGTACGGAGCACAGGTAGGCCGCACCCTTCTGAATGATTATGGCAATGACGTTAAAATCCGTGCCCGTGCCCGCGCAGCTGCCGGTTCCGATGCACGTATGAGCGGCTGTTCCCTTCCGGTTGTCATCAATTCCGGCAGCGGAAACCAGGGTATGACCGTTTCTCTTCCTGTTATTGAATTTGCAAAAGAATGGAATGTTTCTCAGGATAAACTGTACCGCGCACTCGTTGTCAGCAATCTGATCGCCGTTCATCAGAAAAAATATATTGGTAGCCTTTCCGCTTACTGCGGTGCCGTCAGCGCAGGCTGTGGCGCAGGAGCTGCCATCACCTATCTTTCCGGCGGATCGTATGAAGATGTCAGCCTGACCATCGTCAACACCATCGGAAACGTCGGCGGTATCGTCTGCGACGGAGCAAAATCCTCCTGTGCAGCAAAAATCGCATCCGCTGTTGATGCCGCAATTCTGGCTCATTACATGGGCCAGCACCACAGAAGCTTCCAGCCGGGAGAAGGTATCGTGCGGGAAGATGTCGAGGATACGATCAAGAGTATGGGATACATCGGAAGAGTCGGCATGAAAGATACCGATACGGAGATCCTGAATATTATGATCGACCGTGTGGATATTGACGAAGTTTGTAAATAACAAAAGTATTACGCTTGACAGCCATCTGGGCAGACTTGCACAGATGGCTGTTTTTATGTTGTTCTTTCTATCCACCCTGAAAACCGCTACGATGCCCTCATCCGGGCAAAATCTCCCGTAAATTGTGACACACATTTTGCGGAAAACCTTTTTTAACAGACTTTTTCAAACAGGCTCTGATTTTGATTTGAAAAATCGGAGGTTCTGCATTATGATGAATTACAAGGAATCTATGTACTGGCTTTACCGCTTCCGAAAAGCTATGGTGTCTTCCTTGTGACGGATTCTGTAAAATAAACAGGAAGCAGAAAGAGAGTATCTATGAAAGTATTAGTCTTCGGTTCTTTAAATATCGATTACGTCTACTCCGTCAATCATTTTGTCCGGCCAGGTGAAACGCTTTCGGCGGATGACCGGCAGATCTTCAGCGGCGGAAAAGGGCTGAACCAGGCGATTGCTTTTGCAAAATATGGTCTGGAAACGTGGCATGCCGGCGCTGTTGGGGCGGAGGATTCTGCTCCGCTGCTGGAAACGCTGAAAGATGCTGGTGTTCACACGGATCTTGTTCTGAAAAAAGAAGGATCATCGGGACACACGATCATTCAGAATACACCGGAAGGTGAAAACTGTATTATCCTCTTCGGCGGTGCAAATCAGGAAATCACAAAGAAAGATGTAGATCATGTCTTAACTTTCGTGGAATCTGGCGATTATCTGGTTCTGCAGAATGAAATCAGTGAGATCCCTTATCTGATGGACTGCGCGTACGAAAAAGGCATGCACATTGTGCTGAACCCCTCACCCGTCAATAAAAAGATTTTCCAGATGCCGCTCGAAAAGGCCGAATATCTGATTCTGAACGAAATTGAGGCCGCTGCAATTTTAAAAGAAACGGGTGCTGCCCTTGCTGAAAACGCGGATGGCACTGCTCTGCTGAACGGACTGGTTCACAAATTTCCGGATAGCAAAATTGTGCTCACCCTCGGCAAAGAAGGTTCCATGTACGGCTATCACACCAAACGCTGCGCACAGGGCATTTTCCCGGTAAAAACCGTTGATACCACAGCGGCAGGCGATACCTTTACCGGATACTTTGTCGGTGAAATCATAAACGGAAAAACACCGGAAGAAGCACTCAAGACTGCCGCCATGGCATCTGCGATTGCGGTAGGGAAAAAGGGCGCCAGCACATCTATTCCGACGCTTGCAGAAGTCAGGGACTCTTTATAAAAGATTCAGAAAATCGGCGTAGCAAACATACTACAAATATGATATAGTATTCGCACGAAACAAGATCAGTATACCAAGATATTCGTATCTTTAACATTCCCGGAAGAGTGGATAAGTGGAAAGGATAAGATACAGAATATATGAGCAAAAAAGCCACCGTAACAAAAGCGTTTATGCGCGAAAACACTGTATTTGCAGACGCTTTTAACCGAATCAAGCAAGTCCCCTGCTTCCATTGCGAAAAGCTGGCGGCGGCTGTGCAGGAGGTGAAGAAAAATGCATGGTATGAGAAAGAGCGGCTGAATATGGAAGAGCACCTCTCCACCGACACCTCAGACCCGATCAGCGTCATCAAGGACTATATCCGTTCGCATCTTTCCGATCCTGAACTGGGCCGCACCTCCATCGCCGAGGAAATCCACATGAACCCGGACTACCTGTCCCACATTTTCAGCACGAAGGCAGAAGCATCGCTCAGCAGCTACATCATGGACGAACGCATGGCTGCCGCCAAACGCCTCCTTGCCACTACCGGCTTCTCCCCCCAGCAAATCTGTGACCAGATCGGAATCGCAAACGTTTCCTACTTTTATCGGCAGTTCAAGAAAAGCAGCGGGGTGACACCGCAGCAGTATCGGGAGAGGCATTTTCATGGATAATCACGAGCCCTGGAGCGTGCCTGAAAAAGGTCTCCAGCGCGCAAAAAAACAGAGTGTATTGGAATTTTTCGTTCCTATGCACTCTGTTTCATTTCTTACCCACAAAAATCCGCCAGATCCTCTTTCAGATAATTCTGCGTCTTCTCCAGATCTTTCTCCCGGATACTCTGCATAATATCGTTATGATGCGCAATGTCCAGTGCCGGGTTTACGTTGGACCAGGTCTGCCAGTAAAACTGGGCGTAAGCGCGTTTTAAGACGTTCATGGTGCGTTCAAGCTCCTGATATGCGTAAGCGTTGCCGGAGAAGGAAATCAGCTTCAGATGGAATGCTGTGTTTGCCTCCCAGTGATCCCAGACGCTGTCGGTGCTCTGCTTGCATCTCTCGTCGATTTCGGCGAGCTCCGCCAGGTTTTCTTCGGTGATGTTTCCGATCGACTGGCGAAGGTATCCGCCTTCAAGAACGAGACGGAAATCCAGGATATTCTGTGCCTCCTCGCGGGATACGCTGACGACCTGATAGCCGAAGCGTGGGAAGCTGCGGAGAATTCCCTCGTTGCAGAGCGTTACCAGCGCTTCACGGATCGGTGTCTTGCTGCAGCCGAATTTCTGCACGAGTTCCTGCTCGTTGATGATCTGGTTCGGTTTATATTCATCAGTAAAAATGCCGTTCAAAATGGCCTGGTATACCATGTTTTTGAGACTTTCCTGCTGTTTCTTCATCCGGAAAAACTCCTCACTTTTCATATTCTCGGCGCCGCAAAAATGTGCTTCCGGCGCTGTTTTTTATCATAACAAAATTTTTTTCACTTGTAAATGCCGGATCCCGCGATTTCCCAGCCTTTGCTTTCCAAAGACCTGTTTTAGAAAAAATTCAGAAAAACATTGTGGCAAACATAATACAAATATGATATAGTATTAGAACAAAATCGAATAGGTTTCAGAAGGATTCTTACCTTAAAAATTCCCGGAAGAGTGGATAAGCGGAAAGGACAAGGTAAGGAACAAATGAGTAAAAAAGACACTGTTACAAAAGCATTCATGCGTGAAAACACTGTGTTTGCGGACGCTTTTAATTACCTGATTTTCAATGGAAAAAAGGTGATTCAGCCGGAACAGCTGCAGGAGCTTGACACAACGGAACTGGTGCAGCTGATCGCAAAAGGGAAAAACAACAAAAACGAGTCCGTTCAGAAATACCGGGACATTTTAAAGGCTACTGTTATTATGGAGGATGAGAATGCGGATTATCTTCTGCTTGGAATCGAAAACCAGACGGAGATACATTATGCAATGCCTGTCCGAAATATGATTTATGATGCTCTGCAATATGGAAATCAGGTTGCAGCAATTGCAGCACAAAATGTAAAAGAAAAGAAAGCACCGACACGCGCAGAATTTCTGTCAGGCTTCTACAAAGCAGACAAACTCCGGCCAGTCATCACTCTTGTGCTTCATTTTGGAGCGGATCCATGGGATGGCGCTACTTCCCTGCATGAAATGATGGATTTTCCGCTGGAAGAAATGCGGACATTCATTCAGGACTACAAAATTCATCTCATCGATCCGGCAGCGCTTGAACCAGACGAACTCGAAAAATTTTCAACCAGTCTGCGGGAAGTGCTCGGCTGTATTAAGTATTCAAAGGATAAAGAAAAACTGTCTTCCTTTATCCGAAATAATACAAGAATGATGTTAGAAATAAACGCCGCCAGAGTAATTCAGGCAATCACAAACATAACCTTAGATCTTTCAGAAGAAGTGGAGGAAGTAGACATGTGTAAAGCAATTGATGACATGATGCAGGACAGCAGAGAGGAAGGTAAAGCAGAGGGCAGAACAGAAGGTATTCTGTTTGCACTTACCGGGCTTGTTCGGGATGGAGTTCTGAGCATAAAGGATGCAGCTTTTCGGGCGAATATGACAGAAAGTGCATTTGAAGCCGCAATGAAAAAAATATAAACCACGCAAAAAGGATGTACTGCAGTAATATTTTTAATCGTTACCGCAATACATCCTTCTCTTTTACTCTGAATCTCAGATCACATATTCATTCGCCTTCTGCATCTGCCAGTCCACGAGGTCTGCCAGGGTGATGTTGTCCACGACGCCGTTGATGGCGTCGTTCAGTTTCTTCCAGAGCAGAACGGTGACGCACTGGTCGGCGCGGCCGCAGTCGGTGCCGTCTTCGACGCAGTCGACCGGGGCAAGGCTGCCTTCGGTCAGCCGAAGGATCATGCCTACGGTGTACTCCTCCGGCTTCCGTTTCAGGGAGTAGCCGCCTGCCGGGCCGCGGACGCTTTTTACAAAACCGGCCTTATTTAAAATCGAGATGATCTGCTCGAGATACTTCTCGGAAATCTCCTGCCGCTTTGCCACATCCTTCAGGCGCACCGGCTCTCCGGTGTTGTTCATCGCCAGATCCAGCATTAAGCGCAGCGCATATCGTCCTCTTGTTGAAACTCTCATTCACATTTCCTCCGAATCTTTATCCTATGATTTATTGTATCCCACATTCTCTACATAATCAATAGGAAATAGGAAATTTCAACGAAGTTTCCTGTAATTGAAAAAATATGCCTCTGACACGAAACCTTGTGCCAGAGGCGTACGTTTTATTTTACTATAACCTGTTTCTTACTTCTTACTGAACTGCCTTAAATGCCTCATCCAGATCCTCGATGATATCGTCGATATTCTCGGTACCGATGGAAAGACGGATGGTGTTTGGTTTGATTCCCTGATCCAGCAGTTCTTCCTCGGTGCACTGGCTGTGCGTGGTGGTTGCCGGATGGATTACCAGAGATTTTACGTCGGCAACGTTAGCCAACAGGGAGAACAGCTCCAGATTGTCGATGAAATCTTTTGCTTTCTGTGCATCGCCTTTGATTTCGAAGGTGAAGATGGAACCGCCGCCGTTCGGGAAGTATTTTGCGTACAGTGCCTGCTGCTTTGGATCGTCGGATACAGACGGATGATGTACTTTCTCAACCTGCGGCTGGCTCTCCAGATATTTTACAACCTTCAGCGCATTCTCAACGTGACGCTCTACACGGAGAGACAGAGTTTCCAATCCCTGCAGAAGCAGGAAAGAGTTGAACGGTGAGAGCGTAGCTCCGGTATCACGAAGAAGGATCGCACGTACTTTTGTAACGAATGCAGCCGGTCCAACTGCTTTTGTGAAGCTGATGCCGTGGTAGCTCGGGTTTGGCTCGGTCAGGGATGCGAATTTTCCGGATCCCTCCCAGTCGAATTTACCGCTGTCTACGATCACACCGCCAAGAGTAGTTCCATGGCCGCCGATGAATTTGGTTGCGGAATGAACAACGATGTCTGCGCCGTACTCGATCGGACGAACGAGGTATGGAGTTGCGAAGGTATTATCGACAACCAGCGGAATCTTGTTCTCATGTGCAATTTTTGCAAGTGCTTCGATATCGACAACATCAGAGTTCGGATTTCCGAGGGTCTCGATGTAGATGGCTTTTGTGTTCTCCTGAACGGCTGCGCGAACCTCATCCAGATCGAATACATCAACAAATGTGGTGCTGATTCCGTACTGCGGAAGAGTGTGCGCCAGCAGGTTGTAGGAACCGCCGTAGATGTTCTTTGCAGATACGATGTGGTCACCCTTCTGCGCCAGGTTAATGATGGTGTAGTTGATGGCTGCTGCTCCGGAAGCTACTGCAAGTGCTGCAACGCCGCCTTCCAGTGCTGCCATTCTCTGCTCGAAAACGTCCTCGGTCGGGTTGGTCAGACGGCCGTAGATGTTTCCTGCGTCACTCAGACCAAATCTGGCTGCTGCGTGATCGCAGTTGCGGAATACATAGGAAGAAGTCTGGTAGATCGGTACTGCTCTTGCATCTGTAACCGGATCCGGCTGTTCCTGTCCTACGTGAAGCTGTAATGTCTCAAATTTGAATTTTCTCTGATCTCTTGTAATTTTGCTCATGTGTTTGTCCTCTTTTCTTTTATTTTTATATTCGGTAAAATAGTAATTGCTTATCTTATGATCATCTGCTTATCAGCGACAACAACACATTCGCTTTTCTTCGATAAACACCTTTGTTGACTTCTGTAAAACCTTCATGATTTCCTCCTGATCATCACGTTGCTCACCTTGTTTTGTGTGCTCCGTTTTTTGATGATGCAATCATATCACCCTTTTCCTAGTATGTCAATGGGGTTTATCTATTTAGGTTCTCGCCTTTATTTATGACTGGCTATAGATTTTATTTATAACTCCACCGCCTACAACCACATCTCCGTCATACATCACTACAGCCTGGCCTTTTGTGATGGCTCTCTGCGGTTCATCAAATTTCACATGAAGGATGCCATCCGGTGTCTGCCATGCAGTGGCAGGCTGCTCTTTGTGACGGTAACGGATCTTGGCAGTCACTCTTTTCGGCTCAGTTAAGCTGTCCACAGAGATCAGATTTACACTGTCTGCCTCAAGTTCACTACTGAAAAGATCTGCGTTGTCCCCGAGAACTACCGTATTGGTCTTCGGAGAGATCTCACAGACATAAAGACGGCTGGCCGCCGGAATGCCAAGGCCGCGGCGCTGGCCGATCGTGTAATGGATGATTCCCTTATGGCGTCCGATATAGTTTCCCTCTTTATCTACAAAATCACCCTCCGGTGTTTTTTT
>OLPD01001270.1_pt1 | contig 13232 bp, 10 predicted proteins | sample 1672111 | NCBI WGS metagenome assembly OLPD01 (sample SAMEA3136646, study PRJEB25190) | human gut metagenome
GGCAAGCTGAAAAAACAGGTCAAGGAATACGACGTTATCAAACAGAACATAGACAATATTTTGCGGCAAGGCAAAGAGCCGGAACGGAAGAAAGGAAAGGAACGGGAATAATTATGAAAATGGTTGGTATTACACCATGTTACAGAATAACATTAGAAAATGGCAGTTATGGCGTAGAAACTTATATTAACGCAGACAGTAAAATCCAAATTACTTTTGAGGACGGAAATACACTTATCGGATATATAGAATGTGTGGAATATGGAACTTATTCCGATGAAAATGATACTCTGGTTATAAGGGGAGAGAATGGAGAGCTGTATATCCTATTGGAAAACCGAATAAAGGATATAGAAGAACTGCACGAATAAAGTAAAAGAACAGGGCGCAGACAGCCAACAAAAGACTGTCCGCGCCCTGTTTTATGTAGGTGCGTTTTTGGTATCTGTTACGCAATAGAACGTCATTTTTAGGGGATAAGGTATAAAACCCTTGCCGCGTCATTTTCAAGCACTGAAAGCCCCGTAAATCAAGGCTTTTTTTGCCCCTACTACGTAACAAGGGCGCGCCGTTTTCTCATGCGCTCCGCTGCCTGTCTGCGGGTAATACGCTTCCGGCAGTCCGGGCAGTATTTGACGCTGTTAGAGGTGGACGCAAAAGAAGTTCCGCACTCGGTACAACGCTTTTTATCCTCGGTCTTGAAAAGCTCTGCATACAGCAGCTTATCAAGGGGCAATACGGCGGTCTGAAACCATTTGCAAAGAAGCGAATAGGAAATAAGCTGCGGGCAGACACATTCCTCCCCGTCGTCCAGTAAAATACAGTGTCCGTTATCGCAGTTGCAGCACTCCTTTTTTATAAGGCTGTTGACTTTCCGGCTTTGGGGTGGTGTAAGCCGCTTTATCCCGGTCATACCTCATCAGCGGCGAAAATAGCAAGCTCCGCATACTCATTTTCTGTCAGAGGTGCGATTTTCGCAAGGGTGCGTTTCGCCAGTTCCCGCATATCCTCGTCCATGAACGGCAGCGCAGCGTTGATGTTTTCTGTAAGCCCACGTTTGCCGTCCTCATTGTAAATGCTCAACAGGTTTGTTTCTTCAACTGTCAGTCTAATCATGCTCATACCTCCAATTCGTGATTTTTTGATTTTACAGCCGCCTTTTTCGGGGCGGCTTTTCTTTTGTCAGCGGCAAGCTGCGCCCGGATTGAGGGGCGCACCCTGCGAATATCTGTGCCCCGGTTTTCATTTTTATCAATCAAGGCGTATGTTCCATGTCTGCCCTCGATTTTGGAAAAGGAAAGTGTCTTATAGGGCAACATGGAAAACAGACGGTCGGTGTCCTTAGAGGACGCAAGCTGCATAAATGTCGGGGACAGCTCCACCATGAAATGTGTCCTATTAGGGCTATTGGGCGTGTCCCTGCGCTTCATTTCCTGCACAATGCGCCGCGCTTCGGCTTCAATCAGCCCAGCACGCAGGGCGGCGGTATGTTCCTTGAAGTCGCCCGGTGTCAGTTTATCCCGTTTTTGCTTTTCTTCCCGTAAAAGGAATTGTAGCGCGTCCGGGTCGTTGGGTACTGCTTCAAAGTGTTCAAACTTCCCTAAAGAAGTATCGGGATTTCCGTTAAAATGCTGTCCGGCGGGTATCTCCCTTGTCCCATGCTCATAAATCAACTTGACTGTGTCGGCGGCAAGCGCATTGTCCTTAACGCGCTCATACTGCCTTGCATAGTCAAGCTCATAAAGATTGCCTTTGATTTTCCCGCGCTCCCTGCCCGTCAGCTCGACGGCATAGGCAAGAACGCAGTCGCAGGTCTGCTCTTTGTAAAAACACCATGTATTGTGGGCGGCGGTATCCTTTAGGAACACGTCGCGCTCCTTAAAACAATGCGTCCCGGACGGGCGGCAAAACCATAGCAGCGTCTTATCCTCTCTGTTAGGGCTTGCCGCTGCTTTTGCGATAATCTCCTTGTCAATGTCAAAATCACTTTGGAAAAATCCTGTATTCTGCCGCATGATAGCGTCAAGAGAAGCGAAAATATCCACGTTTTCAAACTTATTCATGCGTCAGCTCCTTTCCAAATCCTGTGTTTTCTGTTTTGCCTGTTTCTTCGGTGTCTGTTCTTTCGCTGCTTTAAGCTGCGCCCGGATAGAGGGCTTCTTTTCCGTTTTTGCTGCCTTGCCACGTTCCTTGTCAGCCTTGACAGTTTCCGCAAGGTCAACAAGGGAAATGGTTTCTCCTGTCTTTACCTTTGCTTCCAATTCTGCGACGGTCGGGGTGTTGTTTATCTGCCCGTCAATCATGTTGTAGTTTTGCTCGGTGGTCTGCTCGGCAGTTTTCAGATAGTTTTCCGGCTGCAAAAATTCCGGCACTTTCTTATAACCGAAGCTGTCTACATAGTGGGCGGTGTCCTGCCCGTTCTGATGAAGCACCACTACGTCGGAAACAGAAAGGCTGTGTCCCTTAAAATCTTTCGGGTGGTCGATATTAAAGCGGGTGTAAATATCTTCAAGGGAAGTCCCCGGCGTAAGAGGTGCGGAATAGACAAGGGCATAGTTTTTCGGGTCTACCCGGTGTCCGGCGGCAATCAGACGGTCGTAAGGCTCAAAACGCAAGTCCCTTGTTTCGTCCCCGCCTTTTATCTGATAAATGGAAAAGGTGTCTTTGTCCTGTGGGGCTTCCTGCTCCGGCTGCTCCTGTGCGGGTTGTTCCTGTGCAGCTACCTTTTGCTGCCGGATATGCGCCCGCTGTAACTCGGTAGGCTTTTCCCCGGTAAGGGGAGCAATCGCTTTCACATAATCAGCCGCATAGTAGGCGTTACTGGTAAGCTGCCGCTGCCATGCCCCGGCTTTTGGCAACCAACGGAAGCCATTACTTTTTAAGGCTTCCCGCGTGGCTTCGTCCGGCTTATCCTCAAAGAAGATTTGCAGTCGGTTCGCTTCGGTGTTTGCTTCCACCTTGCCGCCGTCAAATTCCCAACCTACAAAACCGATTTCTTTTTGCTGTGAAAGGGATTTGATACGGTCTTTCACGCGCCGGATTTCTGCGCTGTTGTTGGATAACGCCCAAGTCGCAAAGGGCTTGTCCTCCAAATGCCAACTGCTCGCCATGTCTGCTTTCAATTTTTCCAGTTCCTCCGGCGGTAAATGCGGGCAGCCGTCAAGGGTCTTATGCTTGCGGTAGTAGGCGTTTACGGCTTTCATGGTTTCCTGTGATTTTTCAAGGCTTTCCAGTTTCTTTTCTAACTTCTGTACTGCCTGCGGGTCGTCTGCGCTGATACCGCCCATGCCGGTACTGCGGATTTTATCAAGAAGCCCTTGTATGTCCTGCCATTCCCGGTAATTGCTGTCGCGGGCTGCGTTCTGCTTTTCTTTCTTCCTTGTGGGGAAGTTAGAGCCGCCCGCAATCAGGATAGAGGGAACACGCGCGTCAATCTCATAGCCTTTATTCATGTTCGCCGCCAGTTTCCGGGCATAGGTGTCAAGCAGGCTGTCGATTTTCTCATGGTACATCGGGTCTACCCGCTGTTTCTGCCTTTCTGCAAGTTGTACGGCTTCATCTACATAGTGCCTGTATTCAGCCGTCGCGCTGCCTTGCTTATAATCGGAAAAACTGTTCATATCCTTTGCACGTTTGGCGGCAGCTTCATTGATAGTATAATAAGGGGCGGCGGGTGCAGCCTGTTCCGGCTGTGCTTCTTTTTCCTGTACCGGGGCTGTTTCTTCGGGAAGCTCCGGCGCGGCTGCTTTTGTTTCGGGCTGTTTGGCGGCTTCCTGTGCGGGCTGTGCCTGTTCGGTGGTCTGTTCCTTATCCTGTGCCTTTTGGATTTCTGCAAAATGTCCGTCTATGGTATCAATCAGATTTGCGGCGGTGCTGCGGATTGTTTCAAGAGAGCCTTTCAGTTCTGCAAGTTCTTTTCCGCTGCTCCACCCGGCGATATACCCAAAAGAATAGTCCGACGTATCAAGCCCGTAATGTTGGCAGACCGCATAGGCGACGCTTTCCGCCTGTACCTCGCGGGTGCGGCGGTCGGGGCGTTCCGGCATGGCAAGGGCGGTATCATGCAGCGTGGCGTGGGCGATTTCATGGATTGCGGTCTTGATATTCTGCAATTCGTCCATGCCCTCGTTGATGAAGATACGCTTTTCCTCATAATTGCAGCGTCCTTTTACGCCGCCGCTTAGTGCTTCAAATCCCATAGCAAACGGGGAAGTCTTTTCAAGGGCAGCGAAAAAATCCTTGTATTGTTCCACGTTGCCCGTAAGCTCATAGGTAAGGGCAGGAAGTTCTTTTCCCTCGGTCTGTGAAATATCAAAGACAGATACTACACGAAAAGCGGGTATCTTGATTTCTTTTTCTTCGGTAACAGGTTTTCCGTCCTTATCGAAAACAGGCTTTTGGGTGTCCGGGTCGATTTTTTCCACCTGCTTCTTGACGGTAAACGGGGACGGTGCAAGTATCTTGATAGCTTTTTCTCCGGGCTTTACATGGCGGTCAAATTCCTTTTCCCATTGTTTATAGCCTTTCACAAGATTGCCGCCCTGCATGGCGATAAGGATTGTATTGTTAAGGCTGTAATCATGGAATTTTGACATGGTACGCAGATAATCGGCGTAACGGTCGCTTTCATACAGTCCTAAAATTCCCTGTTCCAGTCGGTCGGTAATCTCTTTCATTTTATCGGCGGGCTTTTCAGAAGATAGGATAATCGGGAGAACCGGGGGCTGCTCTGTGGCGGCGGTTTGTATGGCTGCGGAAGCGTCAAGGTCTGCCTGTTCCTTTTCCTGTACTGGCGGCTGCGGCGTTACCCGGTATTCCTCCGGCACGTCGCGCCCGTCGTACCACTGTGTAAAGGTGTTGCGGTTATTGTAGATATAGCCCTGCTCGGTAAAGCTGCCCCCGTCATTGATAGCAGCGTCCCGCCCGTATTCCTCATACATGAAATATTTTTTTGCTTCTTCGGGCAGCTCCAACTCGTCCAGTTCTTCAATCAGATAATGCCCGTAATCTTCCTCACTCTGTACGGACGGGTAAAGCCAGTAACAATCAAGGTTTTGTGCAAGGTTGATAATATCCTGCAAGTCCCTTGTATGGTCGCCGTATTCCATAGCTGCAACAAATTTTTCCCGGTCGTCGTCAAACTGCATTTTCAAAAGTTCGCTCAAATAGTTCAGTTCGTCAAGGCTTTCAAGCTCGGTCAATTTTCCTGCCAGTCCTGCAATAGAGGACTGGTATTCTGTGATATGCAGCTCCCCGTAGTTTTTGCCGTCTATCCCGATACGGTCAAAGACTTCTTTCAAATGCTCGGCAGTCGTGGGGAATGATACCCATTCGCCCGCAGGTCTGCCCTCGGTGTACTTTCCAAGATTAGAAAGATACCCGCTTAAAATCGTTTCTACCATGCGTTCGCTCCTTTCGTTTTCAATCATACGGTGCATAAGTTCGTAGTCCTCCATGCTCATGCTCCCGTCAAAAATATAGGGGTCGGGTTCTTCGCCGTCCCGGTAGGCTTTTTCAGAGAAAGGAAGCCCCGCAGCGTGGGCGGCGGCTCTTGCTTCCTCGATAAGCTCCGGCGGCAGCCTGTCGTCGTGGGCTTCGATAAATTCCCCGATATTGCTATATCCGTTTTCGTAGTGGCGGCGCACCCCGGCGGTCAGCTCGTCAAGGTTCATATCCTCGCCAAGATAGCCGGAATAATAGCCGTTTACCACAACGGCGGCAGGGTCAGCCTGTTTGATTTCTTCCATGCGGCTTCTGTCCTCCGGGTAAATGTAGTCGCTCATTTCAAGGTGGAAATATTCGGCGTTCCAAGAACGTCCCGTTTTCCAAAACGCCACCCAAGCGATACCGTCCCTTAATTCTTCTTGATAGTCCTTTACGGTGTCCCGTAAACTTGCCATGTGTAACCTCCTTTCTTCGGTTTCAGAGGGTAAAACCCTCCATAAAACAGAGGGTTTGGGAAACTTCCCAACAAGCAAAAATCCCCGCCGTTCTCGGTAGAGAAAGCAGGGATTTTACGGAAAAGGGTACTCTTTTCCTATGCTTGCTATTCAGTTATTTCTTCTTCGACAGTTCAATGCGGTAGTTGACATATTTCCCGCCTGTATCAGCCAATACGATAGTTCCGTCGTAGGTTTTGCCCGTCTTTGGGGAATAGAGCTTTTTCACATTTACTTTGCCGGATTGTAAGAGTGCAGCGGCAATTTTGGGGGTAAAGGTTACTTTTCGTTCTTCAAAGAAACGGTCATTTTTCCACATGGTAAAGCTACATTCCTTATTGCTGCAATAGTAGTTTTTCTTTCCCTCATAGACAGGAGAACCGCAGCGGGGGCAGCTTCCCAACGCTTCCCGTTCCGGCTTGAACATCTGCGCTTTATCATCAGAAAGAAACGGATAGGTCTTTACCAGTTCCCGCGCCATATCCTCGATACCCTCCATAAATGCGGCGGGGTCTGCCTTGCCTTTGGCAATCTGCGTCAGATTGTTTTCCCATTCTGCGGTAAGCTGCGGGCTTGTCAAGGTGTCCGGCAGGACACACACAAGATTGATACCGTCCTTTGTGGGAAGTAGCTGCTTGCCTTTTCGCTCCACAAAGCCGCCCTTTACCAGTTTTTCAATGACGGCGGCGCGGGTGGCGGGAGTTCCAAGCCCTTTGCGTTCTGCGTCCGGGTCGGTGTCCTCACTTCCGGCGCGCTCCATAGCAGAGAGCAGCGACGCTTCGTTGTGAGGTTTTGGCGGTGTTGTGTCATGCTCCGTTACCTTTGCCGTCGGATTTTCAAAGGTCTGTCCCTCGGTAAATGGCGGCAGGGTCTTTTCTGTGTCACTGTCTGCGTCGTCCGTTTCGGGCTTGTTCTTTAAGGCTGCCCTGTATCTTCGGTCAATCTCTTTCCACCCGTCGGACAGCACCGTTTTTCCCCTTGCGATAAAAGACTGTCCGGCACATTCAAAAACTGCTGTAACCGCTTCAAAGGTATGCGGTGCAGCGGTCGCCATGAGCAGACGCGCCCCGGCAAGGGTAAGGATATTCCTTTCGCTTTCCGGCAGCGTGGCAAGGTCGGTCTTTGCAAGCTCCATAGTCGGGATAATGGCATGGTGGTCTGATACCTTTTTACTGTTCAGCACCTTTCCAAGCTCCGGCGTGAAGTCTTTTCCCGCCATAAAAGAAAATTTCCCACAAAGCAGCTTGATAATGCCCGCCGCTGTGTCGCTCATGTCGTCGGTCAGAAATGCGCTGTCTGTTCTCGGATAAGTAAGAAGTCTTTTTTCATACAGAGATTGTGCAAGGTCAAGGGTCTGCTTTGCGGTATAACCGAACAGGCGGTTTGCTTCCCTCTGTAAAGAAGTAAGGTCAAAGAGCTTCGGCGGGGCTGCGGTCTTTTTCTCTTTCACAAGGGAAGCACAGACTGCTTTTGACACTTCGCAAGCAGCTTTCAGCTTGTCAGCTTCGGAACGGTCAGATAGTTTTTCGCTTGCAGCTTCCGCGCCGGATAAGACAAGGCGCACATGGTAGTATTTTTCTTTCTTAAATGTGGTAATCGCTGCGTCCCGGTCAACAAGCATTTTTAAGGTCGGGGTCTGTACGCGTCCCACGTTCAAGGTATGATTGTAAAGGACAGAGAAAAGGCGGGTGGCATTGATACCGATTAACCAGTCAGCCTTTGCCCTGCACAATGCGGAAGCAAAGAGCGCGTCGTATTCCTCGCCGTTCTTCAGACGGGAAAAGCCCTCTTTGATTGCGCTGTCCTCCATAGAAGAAATCCAAAGGCGGCGCATAGGTTTCTTGCAGCCCGCCATTTCATAGACAAAGCGGAAAATGAGTTCGCCCTCGCGCCCCGCGTCGCAGGCATTGACGACTTCGGAAACGTCTGCCCGGTGCATAAGCTCTTTTAGGGTTTTGAATTGCTTTTCCTTGTCAGAAGCAACGGTGTACTTCCATTCCTGCGGCAAAATCGGTAAGCTGTCATAGCTCCACTTTTTATATTGTTCCCCGTAGGTGGCAGCTTCCGCAAGCCCTACCAAATGTCCCACGCACCAAGAAACGATATAGCCGCTTCCTGTGAGAAATCCGTCTTTCTTTTCCTTTGCCCCCAGTACGGCAGCGATTGTCTGTGCCACACTGGGCTTTTCTGCGATAACTAAAATCAAATATAAGTTCCTCCTTTCAGCGTTCCGGCTCGGTTTTCTTTTTCTCCTGTACCTGTTTCAGACAGTACCCCACACAAGGGGACTGTCCCTTGTAAGGGCAGGAAGCACAAGCAGGGGGATAAGGAACAGGCGGCGCATTATCACGCCGCCCGTTCGGTTTCTGTATCATCATCTTTTCAAAGGGATTGTTGGTAAACAGGGTCATAGGGTTTCTTCCTCCGTTTCTTCATCTTCGGGAGTTTCCCCGGTATCTGCTTCCGGCTCGTCCTCGTCGTAGTCCTCAAATTCAAAATCTTCAAGGTCGGTATCGCCCTTTACATTCTGCTTCGGCTTTAGAAACTTAAAGTAGTAGAACGCTGCGCCGCCACCAAGCAGGGCAAAGAGGACTAAGGCAAGCACCACACCGGGATTGCCGCCTTTTTCTTTCAGTTCTTCCGGCTGCTCCGTTGGTGTTGGGGTAGGTTCTTTGCCTGTGCAGCCTGTCATACTGGTAACACATACCGGGCAGGACGTGTTTACCTTTCCGACTTCGCATTTTTCCGTACAGTTACAGATTTCCGGCTTTTTGGCAGCTTCGCCGTTTTCGGTCAGTGCCATAAGGTCGGCTTCGTCCACTTGATTTAGGAAATGTACGGTCTGTTCGCCCTCGGCGGCGCGGTCAATGAGGATATAGAAATAGTTGCCGCCTTTGGTGGTAACAGTGATAAGTTGCTTATTGCCGCCGTAATCGTCAACCAGTGTAGCGTTTCCCTTTGGGGTAAGGGGCGGCGTTTCCTCTTTTTCCTCCACAACTACATTACTGTCGTTGGTCGCGTCCCCGGCGGGCGGCTCTGTGGCTGCGCCCTGTGCATAGGCAGGGACAGAAAAACCGCCCATAAGGATAAGGGCGGCACAAAGGGCAGTCATGGTCTTTTTCAGTTTATTCTTCATCTGCATTTTCCTCCTGTTCGTTTTCTTCTGCGGGTGCGGCAGTCATGCCGGGAATACCGCCGCCGGACAGCATAGCGTTCAGTTCCTGCGGGGTCAGACGCATAGCTCGTACAAGCTGCACGATTTCAAGGTTTTCCGCTTCGGTTTTCTGCGCTTCCAGTCCTTTTAACTTGTTCTGATACTCTGTGATTTTCTCGCGGGTCTTTGCGATTTCCTTATTGATACGGTCGATTTTATTGTTTGCCATAGGTCATTTCTCCTTTCTTTTTTTGGGCTGCTTTACCAGTTCATCAGCCCGTAGCCTTTGATACATTGATAGTTAAGGTCATAGCTCTTTATCTTGCAAGCGTCGCCGGAATTGCCCTCAACGGTATAGACGCGGCTGCCGTCCCTGCCAAGCACAAGCCCCACATGGTCGGCAACACCGTCTAAATCCCAATCGAAAAAGATTGCGTCGCCCGGTGCGATATTCTCATAGCCGCGTGCGCCCCATTGTCCCCTTGACTGAAACCAAGGGACACCCTGCCATTCGCAGCCCGCAAATCGGGGTTCGCTTTTTCCGGCTTGATTGTAGCACCATGATACAAAACAGGCGCACCATTCCACGCGGCTGTTAAAGCCGTACCAAGACCAGTAAGGGTAGCCGCCCACGTTTCCGACTTGCTGTTTTGCAAGTTCCATAAGCTCTTGATTTCCGGGGCGCGTACCGTTTACAAACTCCACGCCGCTTAAATCCTCAGACGGGCTTCCGTCGGGAGAACCGCCGCCAAAAATCAGCGGTTTGTTGCCGCTTGTTTCCAAGTACACATGAAACATTTCAAGCTGCTGTGGCGTAAGAAGTTCCTCCGCAAGCTCGGAAATCAGCTTATTTGTCAGTTTCACATTCAAGATGTAATACTCATAAGGGACTTCCTCGGTGGTGGTTTCCCCGGTTTCCGGGTCGGTACTTGTTTCGGTGCGGTAGCGTATTTCCACTTCCTCGGTCAGCGTCAAGGTGTACTGCATGGAAAAGATACGTTCAAGCTCTGCCTGTGCGCTCTGCGGGGTGTAGCTCTGCAAGAGGGCGGTCAAATAAGACGCAAGTTCGTGGGGGTTATGCCCGATACTGTCAAGGTCGTAGCGGTATTCATCATAGCCGGGGTGGGTGCTTTCGATATTGTCAATCTCACTTTGCAGCCCGTTTTCCAATGCGGCATAGTTGTTTTCAACTGCCACAAGGTCGCTGTCCTCGGATGTGTAGGAAGTGCCAAGCACCCCGTTTGTCAAGCCCGAAAACATAGCCCCGCAAGAGGACAGCCCTGCGGAAATCATAATAAAGAGAAGCAGCGCGGCAACTGCAATCAAAATGCCCGCCGGGTGTCTTGCCGCAAATGCGGCGGCTTTCCTCGTTTCCTCGGCGGTTTTCTTCGCCGTCTTTCTTGTGGCTTCCGCTGCGGCTTTTGCCCCTCCTTTCTTTGCCGCCTTTGCATACTGGCGTTTTATCTGCTGTTTCTGCATGAAACGGGAAAGCGGGTTAGAAGTAAGCTGCGGGTTGTCGTGCAGGGTTTTGTGATACTGGAAGTTGACGTTTGCCTTAAATGCTGCCTTTTCTGCCTTTGCCGCTTCCCGGTAAGGTTTCAGCTTATGGCTGCGGTAGCCCTGTTTTAACTTCCGCGCCCCGTATTTCGCGCCGCGCTCGGCAAGTTCCTCCGATTTATGCGCCCCCTCAACGCCGGAATTGTCCTTTTCAACGGAATGTATCTTGTTGTGGACGAAAATCCCTGCTTCCTGTGCGGGGCGGGACAGCGGGTTTCCTTTTTTGCCGCCGGGTATCGGTTTTTCCTGTTCTTCAAAGTGAAGTCGGGTCTTTGCCTTTCCTGCGGCTTCGTCAAAGGTGCGCTCCTTAACCAGTTTCTTTTGCTTCGGGATAGCTGCCTTTGCTGCGTCCAGTCGGTCAGCGGCTTTGTTTGATTTCTCAATATAGCATTCCAGTTCCGGGACGGCAAGTTCTTCCTCGGTAAACTGCAAGCGGGGAGATGTTGTTTGTACGGTAACTTCCTCCTGTGCTTTATGTACCGCTTTTTTACTGGCTCTGCGGGTCTGTGCTGCTTCGATATGCTCCATAACGCGCTCTGCTGTGGCGGTGTCCCTTGCGGGGGAAGCTCCCGGTGCGTGGGGTAACGGGGAAGTTTGGGACGCTACACCTTGAAGCTGCGTCCCGTCCTGCGCCGCTTGCTGCTCCGGGGACTTTTGAAAATCCGCGTCCTGTTCCCGTTTACTGATACGCTCGGCGGTCTGCTGTGTTTCGTTTACCTCAATAAGCCCGTCGCGGGTCATTTTCTGTGTGATTTTATCGCGGGATTTATATTGCTTCATGGTCTGCACCTCACTTTCCGCTTTCGGAAACTTCCTCCGGCTTCGTTGTCATTACCCTGTAAAGCTCGGTATCTTTCGGGAAGCGGTCTACAAAAGGCAGCACCACATTTCCATAGAAGATAAGCCCCTCGCCCGCTTCGGTGTGGGTAACATACTTCATCTGCTGCGGGGAAATATTAAGCTGCTTTGCAAGGATAGTACGGTCGCCCTGCGCTTGATTGAGCATGAGGACAAAATCGCTGTTCTCAAAGATATTTTCCACCTCGCGGCTTGCCAAAAGGTCTTTGACGTTCTGCGTAATGGCTGTTGGGATACCGCCCCATTTACGGAAACGCTTCCAAATCTCCACGCTGTAAGCGGCGGTCTGTTCCTCTTTTAAGAGCAAGTGAAATTCGTCCATATAGTAGCGGGTCGCCTTTTTCTCTGCCCGGTTTATCGTTACCCTGTTCCATGTCTGGTCTTGCACAATGAGCATACCTAACTTTTTAAGCTGCTTTCCAAGCTGCTTTATATCAAAGCAGACAAGGCGGTTAGAAAGTTCCACGTTGGTTCTGTGGTTGAATACGTTAAGGCTGCCGGAAACATACAGCTCCAATGCCGCCGCGATACGGGCAGCTTCCGGCTCCGGCTGTCTTAACAGCTCGTCGTAAAGGTCGCCCAAGATAGGCATTTTTGCCGGGTCGGGGTCTGCAAGGAACGGGCGGTACACATTTCTTACAGCCCTGTCAATGACGGTCTTATCGACAGGCTGCAAACCCTCCTTGCCTCCGATAACAAGCTCGCAAAGGGAAAGGATAAAATCACTTTTCAGCGCAAGGGGGTTGTCGTCCTCGCTGTAATTAAGGTTTATGTCCATAGGGTTTACATACTGGGGCTTGCCGTCAATGCCCCTGCCCGTAGGGGAAAGACGTATCACTTGCCCATTAAGACGCTGCACAAGGGAAAAATACTCGGCTTCCGGGTCGCAGATGATAATGTCGTCGTCGGTAATGAGGAAGCCTTGAAAACCAAGAGCGAACAGCCCTTTTAGGTAGTTGTTTCCAATCTGTCCCCATTCTCTGTTGGTCATGGTCGCAAATGGAATAGGCGATACCGAACAGTAAAGGTAAATCTCTATCATTCTGCCGTAGAGGATAACGGTTATCAGTACGGACATGATTTTCATGCAAAGGCTTACAAGGCTTGTTTCAAGCACAAGTAAGAGCAGTTCGGGGATTTCCATATCTTCAAGCCCCTCCTGCATGGCGGCAAGGGCTTCGGCAACGTCGATATTCGTATCGCCGCCGATAACCCCCGCTGCGCCGGAAACGATATGCTGCGCCATATCAAAGACCGCCATTGTGATGTTGAACGTGTTGGTTACGATAAACACCGCGACAAAGGCTTTGAATATCCACTTAAAGAACATGAATGTGTCTATGTCGTGCATATTGTTCTTTTCCGTTACCATGCTGATTAGCTCGTAGCATAGGACATAGGTAATGACAAGCCCCGCAATCGGAACGATTACATTTTCAGAAAGGGTCTGTATCATGCTGAAAATATTTGCGTTCCAACCCTGCGGGGTCTGTCCTACCTCGTTTGCGATAGTCCCGACTTTTTCGTTTACGTCCCCGAACATAGTTGACAGATTACCGTTTATCGCTCCGATAAGGATTTCCTTTATCCATTCGTTAATCGCGTCAAGTATGCTCTGCATAGGCAGCTACCCGCGCTTAACCGAACAAGCCGGAAAGCAGAGGTACAAGGATAGTGCCGATAAGGGCAACGCCGCCGCCCGCCATGAGCTGTTTTATCCCCAA
>OLPD01001286.1_pt1 | contig 13108 bp, 9 predicted proteins | sample 1672111 | NCBI WGS metagenome assembly OLPD01 (sample SAMEA3136646, study PRJEB25190) | human gut metagenome
CATCAGTGCGAAAAAGGTACCTGTTGTATAAATAGTCAGGTAGGTATTGGCAAAGATATACCGCAAGAAAATCTGGAAAAGTGCCGATATACATATCAAGGGAACGAAACATACGCCTTCCTTATGTCTGACAAGTATATCATGGCATTATATACGCATTGTCTGGTGGCGAGGAAAGAGACTGCCATACAGGGGATGCAGATTGAAGGCTTTACGGAAAAAGAGTATGGGATGGTCAGGCTAGAGAATGTGGGGGATGTTTTGTTTCAGGCACTCTTGTTTGATGATGTAAAGTTTCAGACAGGAAATATAATTGGAGAATTATTAACAATATATGTCTTAGGAAGGGAAATTTACTGATGGTAAAGAGAGATGAAGATGTTATTAATCAGATACTAGAATATGTTTCAGATGAAAGATACTGTCAAGCTATTTTGCTTGATGGTGAATGGGGGTCAGGAAAAACTTTTTTTGTTAAAGACAAATTACTAAACAGGTTACAGGAGATGATCCCGCAAAAAAGAATATATTATGTTTCATTGTATGGCATGTCATCTTCTAATCAAATTGTAGATGAAATTTATTCTTCGATAGTAGAAGAATTTATAGAGGAAAAACTGGGTGAAGATAAAGGAAAAATGCTTGAGAAAGGGATTTCATTTACATCGAAATTGTTTGCTGCAGGAATGAAATATTTTAATTTGGATTCTAAGGATTTACCTCAACTATCTGATTTAAAGGAATTGAAAAAATCTATAATTATTTTTGATGACCTAGAGCGCTGTGAGATAGAAGTAAATCGAACACTTGGTATACTCAATAATTTGGTTGAGCATAATGATATAAAAATTATTTTGGTAGCGAATCAAGCCGAGATTGGAAAAATGAATTTTTCTAAAGGGCTTTCACATAAATATCAAATAGCATTAGATGATAGAGTTAATTTAGATGAAAAGGGTAGTTCAAAGGAAAATAAAGTAAGTTATACAAAAGAACAGTTAATAAGGAGAACAGAACAACTTTTTTCAGAAGATATTTTTTATAAAAAGGTTAAAGAAAAACTAATCGGATTGACAATCTACTATCAACCTAATTTATCTGATGTGTTTATGACTATTATTGATGAATATATTAAGGAAGATAAAACAAAACAATATTTGTTGGAGCACAAGCAAAAGATAGTAAATATTTTTGAAGCACAAAGACATTACAATATCCGCACTTTGATTTTTGGCTTAATTGCATTTGATAAATTTTATAGTATTGCAGATGGTATTGAGTTTGAACCACATACGTATATTGAGTCTGAATTGGATAGAGTGTTGAGATATACTATGATTTCCGCAATTCAAATTAAGCTGGGACAGGTTGTTTATTCATGGGCAAATAACTCTTCAAAATCTGGAATAGTGTACTATGATAGAAAAAATGTTTACGAAAGTAGGGTATATGGATACAAGTTTGTTGATGACTATTTATTGCAGTGTAAGTTAGATAAAAAAGAAGTTGAAAAGGTAATATTGGAAAATGTAAACGAGCAAAAAATTATTGATGATTCGGATAAACTGGAAAAATCGTTACAATATAGAAAATTGCATTCATGGTGGGAGTTGGAAGACGAGGATATAGAAAAAATTATTTCTGATATATTGCTTGAATTACAAGGACAAAAATACAATCCAAGATATTTTAAGGAAATAATTGTCACACTTATGCAAATGGAATATCAAGGAATTAGTTGTTTTGATTATAGAGATTTTGTTGAACCGATGGAACAGAAATTAAAGGTATATACGGAAGCGTTTGAACTTCGATATTTGGAAGTTTTAAGCGATAATGCGGAGTTTGTTGAGAAGTATAATGAAATAGTTAAGCCTTTATTTGAAATTTTGGAAAATAAAGAAAAGGGTGAAAAAAAGGGAAATAATGATTTTCTATGTAATCACGAAGCATGGGATGATACCTTTGGAAAAAGGTGCGAAGAACATAGAGAAGAATACATAAGTGATAATAAATTTTTCTACTATATTGAGCCGGAGAAATTTATTACCCAATTACAAAATGCTAAAGTTATCAATATTTATAATTTTATGGATGGTGTAAGAAAAGTATATAGTTTTTCAAACTTGAATGAATTCTTTAAATCAGATGCTTCGAATATAAAATGTATATTGTATAATATTGATGTTGAGAAGATGAGTCAAGAGAAGATAACCAGAAATATGGCATTTGTAAAATTAAAGAGCAAATTACAGGAATATTTGGAACTTATAGAGAAACCAATATATAAAATTTAGTAGAAACAGCGTTAGGGCAGTTATAAGTCGAGAGATTTGTTGCTGCCCTTTTTTAGTGCTTTTGGACACAATTTCTAGAAGTGGGAAGGAAAAACAGACAAATGAAATCTAACAGAATAATGGAACGTGAGGTAGCAAATGGGAGCAGTCCTTTGAAGCTGGATCATATTGAATTTTTGGATTATTCGTATTAGGAGATAATATCAAAGGAGAAGTTGCTGGAGGTGTTATCCTATTTGCTGAGGATAGGTGATTTCAAGTAGTATGGTGGAAAGACTACCCTAAAAAATGTTTATATGAACCTGCGAGGGAAAAAACTGTATTTAAACGAACCAAGACAGCCATAGAGAGAAATAATATATTTGCAACAAGCAAAAGGTTATGCAAGGAAGTAAAATCCGCAGTATAATAGAAATGTATATTTGGAAACAGTCAGATGTTATTTTGATATACCCAAGAAAGACTAGAAAAGTGTCGATATACTTATCAAGGGAACGATATATACATTTTTCTAATGCTGGATAGAGTATATGGCATTGTTGGTTGGAATATGTTTCTACTTTTGTGATAATGTATGAATGTAAACACATTGGATAATTGTTACTTTGATAAATGTAAAGTATAACATTAAGAGTTGTATGGGGAATGTTAATAAACAAAGAAAAGAGTATATAGAGAATAGTCGAGTTAATTGGGAAAAAATGAGGTGAAAAAAATGAAGGATATTGAGACGTATTATCATCAATATATAAAAGCTAGAAAACATACGAAATGTTTGTATTTAGAAGAATATTTTCAAGATACCACAAATGAAACATATTGTTTTTTGGAGCTAGCAGTATATTTTAACTCAGTAGGAATAGTTGAGTCTGAATCAATTCATGAGGTGAATAGCAATAATTCAAAATGTGGGGTACAGTGTGATATTAACATAGAAGTTTTAAAGAAAATTAAGATTTTAGCACCGATAGATAAAGTTTATGATTTTTTTAGCTTTGATTTTGATACGGATATGAAGCAAAAGATAATTAATTTATTAAATCAGGACGTAAAAGGAGTGCTGATACCCATATATTTAATGAATTCTGAAAGAAAAGGGTATATAAATATATTAATGTTATATTTTGAAGAAAAAATAGCTATTTCAAACTTGATAAAGCATTCATTTACAATAGGGAAATTTCTTCAAGAATTTCCTGTTCTTGAAGGAGTTATTATGGCAGAGGTATCTTTGTTATCTAATATTTGTGCATTTAATGACAAGCTAAATAAACTAAAGCCAAAAGTTTCTTCGGATGAGAATATTTTTAACTGTATAATGAAAAAATTGAAATTTCCTAACGCACGGACTTTTCTTACTATTGCAAATTCAAGTTATGAGGGAAAGAAAAACTATGGAAAAATGCTCCTTTATAAGGTAGTAAATATTAATCATCATAATGTAGATTTATTCAACATAAAGGATGAAATAGAAATTATGGTAGATCCTAAGGATACAAATATTTCAGGACTTGAAAATGCATGTCGCATAATATTTAAGCAAACATGTCCTGTAAATTGGCAAAATGCTAGAGAAGTTAGAAAGTATTTGGAAATGTCTAATGAGAAAATAGGATTAGTCATTGCAGGATATTTCAGGGATTTTCCTGATGATTTTGGTGCAACAATAGAAAAAAATTGGATTGTTTATGGATTGGCTCAAACAAATAGAATACAATATGATGCAGCGGTATCATTTTGTGGGGATAAAGGATTTGAATTATATTTAAAAAATGAGAGAATTTTATATAATGGTGTATGTTTTCGCTATTTTACAAATTATCATGAAAGTAATGAATTAAGCGAACAGATTGCGAAGTTAGACTTTCTTTCAAAAGTGAAGATTAATTTGATTTCGGACATTATAAATGAGGCTGGTAAACAGAAGCATGGAACAATGTTAGTATTTCATTCAAATGCAAAAGAAGAGTCACAACGGCTTGGAAATTGTGGACGAGCCTTAGAAGTAAATCCTATAAAAATAAAAAACGAAATGAGTAATCTTGTACAATTGACTACTATTGATGGTGCGTTAATGATTGACTTTGAAGGTGTATGTTATGCGTTGGGGGTAATATTAGATGGTAATGCATCAGAAAAGTCTCAAAGAGGAAGAGGGGCTAGGTATAATTCTGGACTTGCTTATGTGGATACGCAAAAAAAATTAGGATATGAATGTTTGGCTATAGTCGTATCAGAAGATGGAACTGTGGATATTTTGAGTTAAGGGTAGATATCTGATGAAAATAGAGTAATAAAACTTAACTTAACTGTGAAGAAGAAATGCTATAACGGCTCAAAATTCTGTTTTATCTATCGAGATGACATTGATTGTGGTAAAATATTAAATGTATTTATATACAAAAATTTGTAGGAGATTTGAGGAGAAAATAAATATGGCAATGTTTATCACAGATTATTTAAATATTGATAGTAATTTGTTTGAGAATGTAGATGTTTTTGATGCCGATTTAGAAAAAGATAGTGCATTTTACATTAATATTTTGAGACTTAAGCGTTCGGAAACACCAGAGCTTAAAGAATCTTATAATAGAATTAATACTTTTTTTTCGAACATTGCTACACTACTTGAAATGGCTGATTCAAAAGATATGAAAGATAAATGCTATCGAAGAGCTTACAATATGTTTTTGGAGAAGGCTGGAGAAGTGAATGGTATTAATCTCGGGGGTGCAGATTCTAAGACAGGGTCTGGAATGGGAGAAAAATTATGTAAACAATGTATTGCAGATGCTTATACAATAGTAAAGAAAGGGTGCAAAGCACCTGAGATTTTTCATTTATTATCATTATTTGAGGATGGAATTGGTCCTGACAGGTTAAGCGATTTGATTGCAGGAATAATTTTGCCAGATATTCAAGATTATACCAAGAGAATAATGTGTGATTTTCAAATTGATATAAATCAATATCCGAATTATGACTTTGATGAGGAAGGATATCTTATAAATCCTATTAGAAATTGTCGGGTATATTTGGTTCCGATGGAAATATTGGGGGAATATCCAGTAGCAAAGTCTTGGGAAGATGTAGGAGAAGTGGCATACAAGAATGAAATAATTAGACAGGAAATGAATTTGGAAGTAAGCAATACTTGGTCAAAGTGGGCATCTACATCACAAAAAGCATACATAAAAGAACATATTTTTAAAAATCCAGAAGCATGTGAAAGAGTAATTGAAAGTTATCGAGCAGAATCGTTGGAACGATATAGTGTTTGCAATGATATAGATTATTTTGTTGCAAAACTACTCCAAAAGATAACATCTTTAGGAGTTTCGTTTGTTACCGAACAGAAAAAGGAGCAGATTGATAGCCTTACTGGCGCAAAAGAAATAATCGCCATATTTAAAGATTGGGTTGAAAATAATAGAGGTTGGGATGAAGTACAAAAAGCGGAGAAGAGAAATCGAGAAAAGAGCGTTCAGAGATTTATTCATTTGGGAGCAAAACAATATATAGACGTAAATAATTTGGATTTTACTTGTGAAGGCAATGCAGGTCCGGGTCCAGAAGATTTTAAGGTAAGTAGAGGTAAGGATAAAACAATAGTTGAGATAAAATTAAGTTCTAATCCAGAGTATATGTCTGGATATGAGAATCAGGTTGAGAGGTATGCGCAAGCAGAACACGCTGAAAACATGCTTTATGTTTTAGTGGATATTGGAAATCCGATTAAAGTAAAAAAGTTGAAAGAATTGCATGAGAAAAATATTAATGAAAAGAAGCGTGTTCCTGAAGTTATTATTATTGATGCAATGCGGCAGGATTCAGCAAGTAATATAAGATAGGTATTAATTTAATTATAGTACAGCGTCAGGGCAGTTATAAGTTGAGAGATTTATAGCTGCCCTTTTTTATTGCTTTTGGACACGATGGCCAGAAGCGGAAAGGAGAGTTATGAGGTATTTATTACGTAAGCGCTTAATTGGTTCTTTCCGTGCTTAGTTGAATTTAACGTGAAAGAGTTCTCCGAATAGCACTTTCGCTTTCAATAATTCAAAACTGTTTCGCCCATACATTATTCGTTTTATAACTTTGATTTTATTTACACTGCCTTCTGCTAAGCCATTATTATACGAATATATAATTCCATTTTTTACAGCAGTTATATCCTTTTTTATGCCGTTTATGAATGTTTGAAGTTCAGGGATATCATATTTTTGTGCTGCATTGATCCATTCATCTATTTTTGTAGGATTTTTAGAGAATATGACATTACAAAAGTCTTTGGTTAATGTATATAACTCACTTAATAAAGGATATTTTTTTAATACTTCCTGATACTGTTTGACAGTGATTGTGCCAATATCCTCGAGTTTTTTATAAACCAGCTGGCATAAGGATTTCCTTTGCACATATTCAGAATGCGGCTTTTCTGTTTCATTCTGTTCATGCATTCGTGTTCTTTCTTTTTGCATAAACATTCGTAACGAAGCTACACTGCCAGTATATCCCTTTTTACAAATAATATCATGTATTTTAGGGTAAGTTAATCCTTTGCTTCTGAGTTCTATTACTTCCCTTTCATATGGAGCTAATTTCCCTGGAATTCGAACATTATAGTGTCCATTCGTAATTGAAAAATCAGGATTTAAATAATTTTGTATGGTTTTATAGGGATGATGCATTAGAGTGGCAATCTGCTCAATGGGATATCCTGCCAAGGCCATCTGTCTTGCTTCTTCTATTTCCTGTTCTTTTTGTTTTACTGCCAGCTGATGTTGCCGTTCCCTGGCAATTTCCTTGCTTTTAGGAACTTGGTCTTCTGGAATAGCAAGATATTTTTGGATTGTTTTAGGCGAAGAATGTAGCAATAACGCTATATCCGATATGGTCAGTCCTTCCCTGCGTTTTTCATGGGCAAATTTTATACGCAATGACCGGTTTGCAGTGTTATATAATGCTTTCATTTCATCCGTAATGCTTTCTGTTAATGGTATTTCAACCCTTGCAGGAAACTCACGAAATATATATTTACAGATAACTTCCGAAAGTCCCTTTATCAAGTGAAAACGGTCACTAATCTGTATGACATCAGGATGAGAATTTGTAGCAGCGGATGCGTATGTAATGGCTCCATCCCTTGAAATAACTTCGATATTGTGAAACGTTTTCAACCAGTTGCAGACATCATTTGTGTCTCTTGACGGAATCATATCAATAATTCGATGATTCTCTAAATTTATCATAACTGTTCCATAAGAGAATCTTTTACGGAGCGCAAAATCATCCACACATATCATTTTTACAGAAGATTTATCCACAATGGATGGCATTTTTTTTAAGCAGATCGCGGATGCTGCTTTTGCAAACTGAAATATTTTCGCTTTTTAAAAGTTTAGAAGCATTCAACGAGCTTAGTTGGGATGATGTATATAAAATATTTTGGATTAACCTGTTCGTTTTTTTCGATTTAGCAGCCACAAATGGATGTTTCTCGGAAAAAGTTTTATGAGAACAGTCCAGATTCATACATCGCATTTTCCTGGTATCTACCAACAGAATGACCTTTTTTCCTTGCATAGGAAGATCTTGAATTTCTCTTTCATAAATAGAATGAACTTTAGATGTTTTTCTTCCACAAAACGGACATTCTAATTCAGCTATTGTTGATGCAATATGAAAAATCACTTTATCTTCTTTTATGCGATATTGTATTAGTTCATAGGCTGGGTCAAGTAACTTAATAAATTCGTCCATATAAATAGCCCTCTTGGTAAATATATTTTGAATGTATTATATAACTTTAACACATCAATTTCAACCAAATGTGGAAAGAACCATTCTACCGTTTACGAAGATAATAAATGGTATATCAGTTATAGTAGAGGTGATTCGTTAATGACACTGAGAGGAATTACAAAAGAAGATTGCGATAAAATGGTATCTCTTGATAGCAGTGTTACTGATACTAAAAGCATCACTTTTATTTTTAGACGGTTATATCACTCTTTATGTGATCATTATAGACCGGAAACTGGAATTGTTGTAGTGGTTTTGTTGTTTGTAAATCTGATTCATAGGCGAACAAGAAGATGGAAATGGAAATTACTTAAATTGTTTGGAAGTATAGGAATGTGTTTGGGATATACTTTTACGCTATTTAAGCCATATGGTTTTTATGAAATATGTGGAACAATTGGTGCTGGGATATTGGAAGGAATTTGTACCTGTTGTGTTGCTATTGTTACAACAGAGATTTTCTGCAAAAATCTATACATTGAGGAATAAGGAATATAGTCTCTCCTAAAAACAGTCTTTACGATTGCTGCAATCATGTACAACATGCCGCTGGCAATGCGAAAAGCAAAGACAAAAATGCCAATCATACCGCCAATGAGAATATTGATGACGATGATGCCCGTCGCATTTGCAATACTGCATTTAGATGGAACGAGCCAGATAAACATTTTCTGTATGCCAAATGGAATCCCAATCAATATCCACATGAGGACGTAATCACAGCTACCATCGGTTGCCAGATACAAAGGCTGGCAGAAGAACGCTGTCAAAAGGGCAATGATGATTGGGACTGCCAGACGTTTGAAAAATTCTTTTGCCATAATTCCCCTGCCGGGTGGCAGGATGCCTCCTTCTTTTGAAAAGAGCGAGCTGGAGTCAATCAAGCCAATAATCAATAATTGTGGGTTAATGAAAAAAGATTGGAGGCCACACCTGTTATGCGGGATTCCCATCATTTAGTGATAGCATGATTTATATAATCATGTTATAATACAAAAGGGCAAACCAGCCCGCAACCCGCATAAAACGGTGGGTTTCTTGATTTGTCCCTATTATATCGTAAGCGTAAGAGTGATATCAAGTCACGATAACGGAGGACATTATCAATGAAATGGCTACGGCAGCACAAATGGACGATCATTATCAGCGTACTTCTATTCCTCGGAATCGCAACCTGCCAAAACCTCGACCAATCGAAACACTCCCTAAGCTACTCTTCCTATCAGATCCCGTCCGATAAAATCGATACCCCAATCCGGATTTTGCAGCTGACGGATCTGCACAACAGCGAGTTTGGGAAAGACAATCAGGAGCTGATTGACCGGATAGCAAGTCAGTCTCCCGATCTGATCCTGCTCACGGGGGATTTGTTAAATTCCGGAGAGCCTGTCACAGAGATTGCTACCAATTTGATTTCTTCTCTATGCGAGATTGCTCCCGTCTATCTGTCCCTGGGAAATCATGAGATAGAATACCAGGACAATTTTGGCACAGACGTCACACAATTGTATCAGGACGCCGGTGCAATCGTTCTGGAGCACCAATACCGGGATATCACCGTAAAAGGCCAGTCTCTTCGCATTGGCGGCATTTACGGTTACTGCCTGCCGGACAAATACCTGGAAACAGAAGAAGCTGATCTTAGCGAATGCATGTTTCTGTGGGATTTTGAGAATACCGACCGTTACAAGATCCTGCTTAGTCATCTTCCGATTGCCTGGCTGAAAAATGATGCCCTGGAGGAATGGAACATGGACTGCGTGTTTTCTGGTCATCTTCACGGAGGGCAGGTCATTTTGCCTGGAATCGGCGGCGTATATGCGCCGGATATGGGCTGGTTTCCGGGACGGCTGAAGGGTGTTTTTGATTCAAAGGATGGAAAACGGCATCTGGTGCTGTCTGCGGGGCTTGGAAATACGGAGGTGATTCCGCGGTTCAACAATATTCCGGAGATTGTCTGCGTGGATCTTGTACCGGAAGGAGGATGGTGAAAAAACTTGCACATGGATGAGGGCTGCGAATGTTACAGTTCGCTGGGAACCAGTGAAATGTAACTTAATCTGGGCATATTGGTTCACACCGTTCACAGTAACTTGCTATTTGCCTTGTCAGATGATAAAATGTAATTGTCTTTTGAACAGCTACGGTAAAATTTAAATATAGCAGGCATGGTGTACCATGCTGCCCGGGAAAGAAGCGTGATACATTATGGGAATGTTTGTTAATCCAGACAATTCTGCGTTCCAGGTTGCTTTGAATTCTGAAATTTATGTAGACAAAAGTGGACTCATTAAATATACAAACAAGGTGCTAAATACGTTACAAGGCTATATTTGCAACAGTCGTCCGAGAAGGTTTGGAAAGTCTGTTACAGCGAATATGCTAACGGCTTATTACAGCAGAGGCTGCAATTCAGAAGCAATGTTCGCTGATTTGGAAATCAGCAAAAGCACAGATTTTAAGAAGCATTTGAACCAGTATGACGTCATTCATCTTGACATTCAATGGTGTATGGAACCAGCTGGGGGCTCAGAACAGGTAGTCCCTTATATTTCGGAGAGAACGATTGCAGAGCTTAAGGAGTACTATCCAGATGCTCTTCCGGTGGAGACAAAATCCCTGCCAGAAGCTTTATCACAGATCAACGCCCTGACAGGGAAAAAGTTTATTATCATTATTGATGAATGGGATGTCCTTATTCGCGACGAAGCCTCTAATGCGAAGGCACAGGAAGACTATATCAACTTTCTCAGAGGAATGTTTAAAGGAACAGAACCAACAAAGTATATCCAGCTTGCGTACCTGACGGGCATTCTTCCGATAAAAAAGGAGAAAACACAGTCAGCACTGAATAATTTTGATGAGTTCACAATGCTAAGTCCGAGCAGACTGGCGCCGTATATTGGATTTACGGAGGAAGAAGTAAAAAGCTTAGCGGAAGAATATGATCAGGATTTTGAAGAAGTAAAACGCTGGTATGACGGCTATCTTCTGAGGGATCATCAAGTATATAATCCCAGAGCAGTTGTTAGCGTAATGCTAAGAGGAGAATATAAGAGTTATTGGTCTGAAACGGCTTCTTATGATACGGTTGTACCATTGATCAATATGAATTATGATGGTCTGAAAACCGCAATCATAGAAATGCTCTCCGGCTCAGAAGTGAAGGTGAACACGGCAACCTTTAAGAATGATACGATAAATATCAAGAGCAAGGACGATGTGTTGACCTACATGATTCACCTGGGATACCTGGGATATAATCAAAAATTGAAAACCGCTTTTGTGCCCAATGAGGAAATTCGGCAGGAACTAACGACAGCTGTCGAGAGCAAGCCCTGGAATGAGTTGCTGAAATTCCAGCAGGACTCAGAAAATTTACTGGATTCCACGCTCGACATGGATGGGGTGGCGGTTGCGGTTCAGATTGAAAAAATCCATAACGAGTATGCTTCTTCTATTCCGTATAACAATGAAAATTCACTTAGCAGTGTACTCGCAATCGCATATTTGAGTGCGATGCAGTACTATTTCAAACCGATTCGTGAACTTCCGACAGGCAGAGGGTTTGCAGACTTTGTGTTTATACCGAAACCTGAGTACAAAAGTGACTATCCGGCATTGATTGTAGAACTCAAGTGGAATCAAAACGTGAGAACAGCTGTGCAGCAGATCAAGGACAAAAAATATCCTTCCTCAATTCTGAGCTACAGTGGTGATATTCTGCTTGTGGGAATTAACTATGATAAGAGTACCAAGGAGCATCAGTGTTTGATTGAAAGATACGAGAAGGATTAATACACCTGTCTACTTGTGCGGACAGCGATACAGCATTTAGGGGATTTATTTTCAGGATCGGCTGGCAGCTTGACATGCCGCCGGTCCTGTATTATAATAACGATGTTCACGAAAATGAAAGGATAGATGTACATGAACAAACAGGAATCGGATATTTTGAACGTGATCCTGCAATACCACTGCCGGAACCAGCGTGCGCTGGCGGAGCGGTGTGGGTTTTCACTGGGAATGGTAAACCGTTCGGTGAAAGCGCTGCAGGGGCAGGGTTTTTTAACAACAGATATGGAGCTGACGGAAAAAGCCAGGCTTGAGATGACAAAGCATCGCCCGAAAAACGCGGTGATTCTGGCTGCCGGATATGGAATGCGGATGGTGCCGATTAATATGGAAACGCCGAAAGGGCTTTTGGAAGTAGAGGGGGAACCGCTGATCGAGCGGCTGATCCGTCAGCTTCATGCGGTAAAGGTGAAGGAAATTTATGTTGTCGTTGGTTTTAAAAAGGAACAGTACGATTATCTGGTTGACCAGTATGGCGTGAAGTTGGTTGTCAATATGGAGTATGCAGAGAAAAACAACCTGCATTCCCTGGCAAAGGTATTGCCACAGCTTGGCGAAACGTATCTTATGCCGTGCGACCTCTGGTGCCGGGAAAATCCGTTTTCGGAGTATGAGTGGTATTCCTGGTATCTGGTGAGCGATGCAAAGGATCCCGACAGTACGGTTCGTGTGAGCCGGAAATGGGAGCTTGTGCTCGCGGGCGGGGAAAAAGAAGGAAATCATATGATCGGCATCAGCTATCTGACGGATCCTGTGGCGCAGTCGATGGCGCGGCGAATCGAAACGATGGTACAGGACCGCCGGTATGACCATGTTTTCTGGGAGGATGCCCTTTTTGCGGAAAACGGGATGCCGGTGCAGGCAAAGATTGTCCCGGAAGGGGCTGTGGTGGAGATTAATACCTACGAGCAGCTGCGGGAGCTGGATGAAAATTCGGATCAGCTGAAGTCGGATGCGATGGCAGAAATTGAACGGGTGCTTTCGGTTTCCGGTGAGGAGATTACGGGAATTGAGGTCCTGAAAAAGGGAATGACAAACCGTTCGTTTTTATTCCGCTGTCGCGGCGGGCGGTATATTATGAGAATTCCGGGGGAAGGCACGAGTCTTCTGATCAACCGCAGGCAGGAGGCGGCGGTATATCGGACACTGGA
>OLPD01001293.1_pt1 | contig 13088 bp, 12 predicted proteins | sample 1672111 | NCBI WGS metagenome assembly OLPD01 (sample SAMEA3136646, study PRJEB25190) | human gut metagenome
ATAGACGGTGATAGAACGCATATCATGGAAGAAGGACGATTTATTATATTAATATGGAGGAGACAGACATGGGAAAAATATATCAGAATGTAGAAGCATTAATTGGAAGGACGCCTCTAATGGAGGTGTCGAGGATTGAAGAGGAGGAAAAACTAAAAGCCAGGATCTACGCAAAACTGGAACTATTCAATCCGGCGGGAAGCGTGAAGGACCGTGTGGCATTTGCCATGATTGAGGATGCCGAGGCACGTGGGGCTTTGAAACCCGGAGCCACGATTATTGAACCTACCAGTGGCAATACCGGCGTGGGACTGGCGATGGTGGCAACCATCAAGGGATATCATTTGATATTGACCATGCCGGAGACCATGAGTGTGGAGAGAAGAAACATCCTGAAGGCATATGGTGCAGAGGTAGTTCTCACAGACGGAGCCAAGGGAATGAAGGGTGCCATTGCCAAGGCAGAAGAGCTCGCCAAGGAGATTCCGGGAAGCTTCATCCCGGGACAGTTTGAGAACCCGGCTAACCCGAAGGCACATGCAGCAACAACAGGTCCTGAGATCTGGAATGACACAGACGGAAAGGTAGACATTTTCGTAGCAGGTGTCGGCACAGGCGGAACGATCACCGGTACAGGTGAGTACCTGAAGAGCCAGAACCCGAATGTGAAGGTAGTTGCTGTTGAGCCTGCAACTTCTCCTGTACTTTCTGAGGGAAAAGCAGGCCCGCATAAGATCCAGGGTATCGGCGCAGGTTTTGTTCCGGACACACTTGACACCAAGGTTTATGACGAGATCATTCCGGTAGAGAACGAGGATGCATTTGAAACATCCAAACTCCTTACCAAGAAAGAGGGAATCCTTACAGGAATTTCCTCCGGTGCAGCTCTCTATGCTGCGATCCAGCTTGCAAAACGCCCGGAGAACAAGGGGAAAGTGATCGTAGCACTTCTTCCGGACAGTGGAGACCGTTACTACTCCACACCACTGTTTACAAAATAATCGATCCGAAGACCGCTTCTTTTGCCCTGAAGCGTGATTCTGTGGGATTATTTACGGCGCTCCTGAATGCCTGTCCAAGCAGGCTGCCGGAGCGCCGGTTTTATTCTTGATTTCATCGAATTAAGTAAGCCCTCTGTGGGGCTGTGGTTACTGTTCACTGGTAAGGTCCCGCGAAAAGCAATAAGCAGTGTGTGGGGACTTGCTTGTATCTTGTAGCTTTTTCAGGTATAATAGAGAAAACAAACAAAACCTATTAACAATATAAAGAATAAAGTCTGCAAAGCAGATTCTGCTTCCTATGAAAGAAGATACAGGAAGCTGCCTGTGCATCACAGAGAAGGGTGCCGGTTATGGAATACAGAGGAATATTTCCGGCTGAACAGCTGCACAATAACAGAAAGAGCAAAAGGCTATAAATCAGAAGAATACTGAAATATTGGAGGTAAATATTACATGAGGATTTCTACAAGAGGAAGATATGCGCTGAGACTGATGTTGGATCTTGCTACAAATTATACAGGAAAACCGATCCGCCTGAAGGATGTGGCGAAGCGCCAGGAGATTTCCGATAAATATCTGGAGCAGATCATCTCCATCCTGAACAAAGCAGGCTTTGTCCGCAGTGTCCGTGGCCCTCAGGGCGGCTATGCACTGCAGCAGACCCCGGATAAATACACGGTCGGAATGATCCTTCGTCTCACAGAAGGAAGCCTTTCCCCTGTGGAATGTCTGGACGACAACGGAGCCATCTGTGACCGTGAGGAGAACTGTGTCACCCAGATCCTCTGGAAAAAGCTGGACGACGCCATCAAAGGTGTGGTAGATCATATAACACTGGAAGACCTGATGAACTGGCAAGCCGTGAAGGCGGACGAATATATCATATAAAAAAAGCTGCGCAAGCAGCTTTTTTTTATATCACATTTTTTTACTAACATTTTACAAAACCGTGATTTTATATTTTACCTTCCATTCCTATAATAACACCTGTATTTAAGCAGTAAGCAAGTAAAAATGATCATAGAAATGAGGAGAAAAAAATCATGAAAAAAAGAATCGCAGGTATCTTAACAGCAGCACTTATCGGAACTACAGTAATGGGAACCATTGTAATGGCAGCACCATCCGGAGCAATCGACGTAATTTCCCGTGAGGACGGATCCGGAACACGTGGAGCATTCGTAGAGCTGTTTGGGATCGAAGAAGAAAAAGACGGCGAGAAAGTAGATATGACAACACAGGAAGCAAGCATCACAAACAACACAGATGTAATGCTTACCACAGTAGCAGGCGATGAGAACTCTATCGGATACGTATCCCTTGGTTCCCTCAACGATACAGTAAAAGCAGTAAAGATCGACGGAGCAGAGGCAACAGCAGAGAACGTTGCAGATGATACATACAAGGTAGCACGTCCGTTCAACATCGTAACAGGCGACAAGCTCAGTGATGCAGCACAGGATTTCATCAACTACATCATGAGCTCTGACGGACAGGACATCATCGAAAAAGAAGGCTACATCAAAGTAGATGAAAAAGCAGAGGCATACAAAGCCGGAGATGCAAAAGGCAAAGTCGTAGTTATGGGATCTTCTTCCGTAGGACCTGTAATGGAGAAGCTTGCAGAGGCATATCAGAAAACAAACAAAAACATCACAGTAGAGGTTCAGGTCAGCGACTCCACAACAGGAATCAATAGCGCAACAGAGGGTGTATGTGATATCGGAATGGCATCCCGTGAGCTGAAGGACGAGGAAACAGAGAAAGGTGTTAAAGCTACAGAGATCGCAAAAGATGGTATCGCAGTCATCGTAAATAACGACAATGACCTTGAGGAGCTTTCAAGTGACCAGGTAAAATCCATCTTCACAGGTGACATCACAGACTGGGAAGACGTGACCAAATAAATTCCCAGGTAAAAAACGATTGAAGTATCTTACAAAGAGCGGCGATCATGACAAGGTCAGGAAAGCCGCTCCGTTATATATCAGCACAGTGGATATCCACTGGGACAGAGAGAAAGGTGTCTTATGAATCATTTAGGAGAAAAGGCCATGAAGGTCGTTTTCCTCATTGCGGCCTGTGCATCGGTTCTCGCAGTATTTCTTATTTGTGTGTTCCTTTTTGCAAACGGCCTTCCTGCAATGGGAAAGATCGGTCCCTTAAAATTCCTCTTCGGAACAGAATGGAGACCAACAAACGATAAATTCGGAATCCTGCCAATGATCGTGGCAAGTATTTATGTAACTGCAGGAGCAATCCTTATCGGAGTTCCAATCGCACTTTTTACATCCGTATTTATGGCAAGATATTGCCCGAAAAAAATCTATAAACCACTGAAATCCGGTATTGAGCTTATGGCAGGTGTTCCATCCATCGTATATGGCTATTTTGGTCTGGTTCTCCTGGTACCGCTGATCCGCCAGCTGTTCGGAGGAACCGGAAGCAGTATGCTGGCAGCATGTATCCTTCTGGGAATCATGATCCTTCCGACGATCATCGGAGTTACGGAATCGGCAGTACGAAGCGTTCCGGAAAGCTACTATGAAGGCTCACTTGCGCTTGGCGCAACAAAAGAGAGAAGCATTTTCTTTGTTATGCTTCCGGCAGCAAAGTCAGGAATCCTGGCAGGCGTTGTCCTTGGGATCGGACGTGCCATCGGTGAGACCATGGCCGTGATCATGGTAGCCGGAAACCAGCCACGTATGCCGAAGGGACTTCTTCAGGGTGTCCGTACCATGACTGCAAACATCGTAACAGAGATGGGATATGCATCAGGACTTCACAGAGAAGCACTGATCGCAACAGGAGTTGTACTCTTTGTATTTATCCTGATCATCAACTTAAGTCTTTCACTGCTGAACAGGAGGGCGGAGTATGCAAACTAACGTATCAGTAACTGCAGATCCTGCGGCAGAAACAACCATGAAAAAAAGAAATACACTTACCATAGGAGACCAGCTGAAGTCTTATGCAAGACATCCCGGTGCAGGAGTCCTGGCATTTCTCACACTGCTGGGAGCAGTGATCACTTTTGCACTGCTGTTCTTCCTGATCGGCTATGTGCTTGTAAAAGGTATTCCCTATCTGAATGCAAGTCTGTTCAGCCTTACCTATACCTCAGAGAACGTTTCCCTTCTCCCGTCACTGATCAATACTCTGATCATGACACTGGTATCTCTGGCGATTGCCGCTCCGGTAGGAATCTTTGCAGCGATCTTCCTTGTGGAATATGCAAAAAAAGGCAGCCGTTTTGTAAAGCTGATCCGTATTACCGCAGAGACACTTTCCGGTATTCCATCTATCGTATATGGTCTGTTCGGTATGCTGTTCTTTGTAACTGCACTGCACTGGGGCATGTCTCTTCTTTCCGGTGCGCTGACTATGGTGATCATGGTACTTCCCCTGATCATGCGTACCGCTGAGGAAGCACTGAAATCTGTTCCGGATTCTTACCGTGAGGCAAGCTTCGGACTTGGAGCAGGCAAGCTCCGTACTATTTTTACGATTGTACTTCCCTCCGCAGTTCCTGGAATCCTGGCAGGTGTGATCCTGGCCATCGGACGTGTGGTAGGTGAGACTGCAGCACTTCTTTATACCTCCGGTACTGTTGCGGCAGTTCCAAACAGCCTGATGGGTTCCGGACGTACCCTGGCACTTCACATGTATGTGCTTTCCAGTGAGGGACTTCATGTAAACCAGGCATCTGCAACAGCAGTAGTCATTCTGGCATTTGTACTTGTTATCAACGGACTGTCCGGTCTGGTAGCCAGAAAAATTGCGAAAGGATAATGATCGATCATGAGTGAAAATACAAAAATTTCAATTGACAATATGAATCTCCATTACGGAAGCTTTCATGCCCTGAAGGGAATCAATATGGAGATCCCGGAAAAGGAGATCACAGCATTTATCGGACCAAGCGGCTGCGGTAAATCCACACTTCTGAAATCCTTAAACCGTATGAATGACCTTGTGGAAGGCTGTACCATCACAGGAAAGGTAGAGCTTGACGGGGAAGATATTTACGGAGATATGGACGTGAATCTTCTGCGTAAACGTGTGGGAATGGTATTCCAGAAACCCAATCCGTTCCCGATGAGCATTTATGATAATATTGCATATGGTCCGAGAACACACGGTATCCGTTCCAAGGCAAAGCTGGACGAGATCGTGGAAAAATCTCTCCGTGATGCGGCAATCTGGGATGAGGTCAAGGACCGCCTGAAAAAAAGTGCTCTTGGAATGTCAGGCGGACAGCAGCAGCGTCTCTGCATTGCCCGTGCCCTGGCAGTACAGCCGGAGGTGCTTCTTATGGATGAGCCCACATCTGCCCTGGACCCGATCTCCACTTCCAAGATCGAGGATCTGGCAGTAGAGCTTAAAAAGGATTACACCATTGTCATGGTCACACATAACATGCAGCAGGCAACCCGTATCTCCGACAAGACAGCGTTTTTCCTTCTTGGTGAGGTTGTGGAATTTGCGGATACAGACAAGCTGTTCTCCATGCCGGCGGATAAGCGTACAGAGGATTATATTACAGGAAGGTTTGGTTGATATTATGTCAGAACGTTTTGTAAGACAGCTGGAAGAGCTTCACGTGGAACTGATCACCATGGGAAGTCTCTGCGAAAAAGCAATTTCACTTTCTGCCAAAGCTATTCAGGGTGAAGGCGGGATGACTCTCATTGGCAAGATCTTTGAGACGGAAAAAGAGATCGATGCACAGGAAAAAGAGATTGAAAATCTCTGCATGAAGCTTCTTCTTCATGAGCATCCGGTAGCCGGAGATCTGCGATCCATTTCCGCAGCGCTGAAGATGATCTCCGATATGGAACGCATCGGTGATCAGGCAGCAGATATTGCGGATCTGTCCAAGCATATCGAGGACAAAGCAGTTACCGGAGATATCATTAATATCCGGAAGATGGCAGAGGATACTGTCCGGATGGTTACAGAAAGCATCGATGCCTTTGTAAAGGGTGATCTTGAGCTTTGCAGAAAGGTTATTGACGATGATGATAAGGTGGACGATGCCTTCAATGATATTAAGGAAAAGCTGGCCGAGGTTCTGAATAACGGAAAGCCGGATGCAAGATTGGGGCTTGACATTCTTATGGCTGCGAAGTATTTTGAACGTATCGGTGATCATGCTGTAAACATTGCGGAGTGGGTAGAATACTCCATCACGGGAGTCCACAGAAACAGTGCCAGTCACACCGACAATTATCTTACCGGAGAATGATCATTTTGAGTAAAAAAATATTTAAGTATATCATGCTGGTTTCATCACTGATCACAGTACTGGGACTGGCATTTGTCGTGGGGATCCTTTATCACTATTTTCAGGGACAGCTGATGGGTGAGTTGAAGAAAGAAGCCGTGTATATTTCCAGAGGTGTGGAAAGTACCGGGACAGATTATCTGAAGAAGCTGAATGATGAGGATTCCAGGATCACTTATGTGGATGAAAGTGGAAAAGTTATCTACGACAATGAGGCAAATGTGGAAAGCATGGATAATCACGGACATCGCAAGGAGATCCGTGAAGCAGAGATCAACGGAGAAGGTGCGGATGAAAGAATGTCATCCACGCTTTCCGAAAAAACAATGTATTATGCAGTACGTCTTGAAAATGGCAATGTGCTGAGAGTTTCCAGTAACCAGGCTTCTGTATGGATGTTGCTCCTGCAGCTGCTTCCGCCTTTTGTTGCAGTTCTGATACTTATGCTGCTCCTGTCCGGCGTATTTGCATCCAGGCTTTCCGGGAAGGTTGTGGAACCTCTTAATAGGCTTGATCTGGAGCATCCGGATGAGAATGATGCCTATGATGAGGTACAGCCGCTTCTCAGCAAGATCGGCAGACAGAGCCGGCAGATCCGTCTGCAGCTTGAGGCAGCCAGAAGACAGCAGAAAGAATTTTCTATTATCACGGAGAACATGCAGGAGGGACTTCTTGTGATCGACCGTTATACCATGGTACTTTCTGTCAACTCCAGTGTGGGAAAGCTTCTTAAGGTAAAGGAGACCAAAACAGGAGAAAGTGTATATCTTCTGAACCGCTCGGAGGAGTTTCGAGGTGTCGTTGGGCAGGTCCTTGAAGGAAAGCATGAGAACAAGATCCTTCGTCTGGATGGCAGTGAGATTCAGGTGATCGCCAATCCTGTCACAAGAGAAAATAAGACAGAGGGTGCGGTGATCCTTTTGGTGGATGTGACCGAAAAAGTAGAACGGGAACAGCTGCGAAGAGAATTTTCCGCAAATGTTTCTCATGAGCTGAAAACGCCGCTGACTTCCATTTCCGGATTTGCTGAGATCATGCAGGACGGATTTGTGAAGGATGAGGATGTGAAGGTTTTTGCAGGACGCATCTATAAGGAAGCGCAGAGACTGATCCGTCTGGTTGGGGATGTGATCCGGATCTCCCGTCTGGATGAGGGCGGATTGCCGTATCAGTGGGAAAAACTGGATCTTTACAGTCTGACTCATGATATTTTTTCTACCTTACATGAAGCTGCCGAAAAGCAGGAAGTGCATATGTATATGGAAGGCGGAAGTACAGTGCTGGATACAGTGCCGACGATCATGGAAGAGGTTCTCTATAATGTCTGCGATAATGCTGTCAAATATAACCGCCGGGGTGGAGAGGTCTTTGTGAGACTGAAGGATGGCGAGGATGCAGTTCGCATGAATGTGCGGGATACAGGGATCGGTATTCCGAAGGAAGATCAGGAACGCATTTTTGAACGCTTTTATCGGGTGGACAAAAGCCATTCCAAGGAAATCGGCGGAACCGGCCTTGGCCTTTCCATTGTGAAGCACGGGGTAAAAACTCTGAACGGCAGGCTGTGGCTTAACAGTGAACCGGGACAGGGAACCGAGATCATTATGGAATTTCCGAAACATCATATGGAAGAGGAAGCAGCAGAGTGAACATAGGTCGTGCAGCGATGATGTTCATAGGCATGCAGCAGAGTGGAAGATGAAAGGCCGTTCTGTTGTATGTATCTGCTGCTTTTTATATCATAGTATATTGCTGGTTGGAGGTTGATGGTTTGACAGACCGGAAGGGTTATGCTATCTTATGTAATAATAATCAGAGTAAGCAACAGGAAAGCGGATGATAACGGTCCGCTTTCTGTATTATAATTGGTTCGGGATAATTCCGGACGACTATACTGAGGGGAATAAAAATATGATACAGGCAATTGTTTTACTGGTGTTCCTGATCTTTCTGAATTCTGTTTTCGCAGGTGCGGAAATGGCGGTTCTGTCCATGAATGAAGCGAAGATGAAGGAGCTGGCAGAAGAGGGAGATCACCGGGCGCAGATTTTGATAAAGCTTACAGAACAGCCGGCACATTTTATGACAGCGATCCGTGTAACGGTAACTACGGCAGGATTTCTGCAGAGCGCTTTTGCGGCAGAATATTTTGCACAGCCGATGACAGAGGCACTGATAAGGTCAGGGATAGATGTACCACAGAATGTTCTGAAGATCGTATGCATGATCATTGTGACCATACTGCTTTCCTATGTAAGTCTTCTGTTCGGAGAACTGGTGCCAAGACGTCTGGGAATGAAAAATCCGGATGAGCTGTCTCTGCGTCTGGCAGGACTTCTTAAGATCGCGATGATCGCAGTCTGGCCGGCTACTGCACTTCTGACAGTAACTGCCAATGGTGTGCTGTATCTGATGGGAATCAAACCGGAAGAAAAAGAGGAGCAGGCCACAGAGGAAGAGATCCGTATGCTGCTTACAGAGGGAAATGAACAGGGCAGCATCCAGCAGGAAGAAAGCGAGATGATCCAGAATGTTTTTGACCTGGATGATACTGCGGCAGATGAGATCTGTACACACAGAAGAGATGTGGTTGTCCTCTATATGGAAGACTCCGATGAGGAATGGGAACGGATCATCAGAGAGAACCGTCACACCTTTTATCCGGTATGCGGGGAAGATCAGGATGATATTATCCATATTCTGGACACCAGAGATTATTTCCGCCTGGAGGACAGATCCAGAGAAGCTGTTCTGCATCATGCCTGTTATTCACCGTTTTTTGTACCGGAATCCATGCGTGCCAACCTGATCTTCCGGGAAATGAGGGAAAAACGGGATTATTTTGCAGTAGTGCTGGATGAATATGGCTGCTTTGTAGGAATTGTCACTCTGCATGATCTTGTGGAGACGCTGGTGGGAGATATTGACGACAGGACAGATCTGCCGAAGCCGGATGATATTGAGAAGACAGGAGAACATATCTGGAAAATACAGGGAGGAGCGATCCTGGATGATGTGGCAGAGGTCATAAATGTGGAGCTTCCTGTAGAAAAATATGATACTTTCAGCGGCTTTGTCTGCGGAGTTCTGGAACGTGTACCGGAGGACGGAGAACAGTTCCGATGCAGCTGGAAAAACCTGGATATTGTGGTAAATCAGGTCAGAAACCATACCGTTGTGGAGGGAATCGTTCATGTTCAGCCAGAGAAAAAAGTGCAGGAACAGAAAGAAGAGATCTGACAAAACCTTGTTCAGCCAGGTCATGGGACAGTTATCGGGAGAAAGATCTCCGGGGATTTATGGACATTTTCGAACATGTTGTTGCTTGAAAGTATGTTATTTTTATGACATAATAAGGAAATAACCCGAGGAAAGCTTGTGATGGGGGAGAAAAAATGCCAGGTTTTACAAGACAGATCATACTGCATACACTGACGGAACTTATGAACGAAAAACCATTGTCCAAGATTACGGTAAAGGACATTGTGGAACGCTGTGGAGTAAACAGGAATACATTTTACTACCATTTCAGAGATATTCCGGATGCAGTGGAAGCAATGGTAAAGGAAGAGCTGAATGACATTCTGAAGGATCAGAAAGTACCGGAATCAGTCAGCGACTGTATGGAAATCCTTGTCAACGCAGTTCAGAAGAACAAAAAAGCCATGATACATCTGTACCGCTCGATCCAGAGGGATGTATTTGCCGATTATCTGGATCATGCCGCAGAGCGTGTGGTGGAGGAGCTGATCAACAGGGCGGTCGGAGACTTTGAAATGGATCAGGAAGATAGGCATCTTATAAGCCGGTATTATAAATGTGTATTTGTGGGAGTGATCCTGGACTGGCTACGGCATGATATGGATTATGATATCCTGTCAGATATGCATAAGCTGGAGTATATTTACGAGAAGAGCCTTGAGAGTCAGTACAAAAATCTGAAATAAAAGCTATGATCTCAACTAAATGAAGATTAAAAATATCCATTTAGTGTAAAACAGGAATGTCCTCGAATTTTATTAAGGTATAGAAACGGTTAATTTTGAGCTGGTGTCTGAAATTTAGGCACTGGCTCTTTTTTGTCTGTTTTTTTAAACGACACAGGGATGTATAATTCAGTACAATAAATGAGAAAAAATTATCAAGGAGGGAACGTATGGATGACCTGAAACAGCTGAAGCTTGTAAAAAACATCTACATCGTCATGTCATTACTGTTCTGTGTGCTGGGTATTTTTCTGATGGCAAGGCCCAAAAGCTCTGTAAAAATGCTGTGCGTGCTCATGGGAATCATGCTGATTCTGTACGGAGCTATTAAGATCAGCGGATATTTCACGAGAGATGCTTTCTGTCTGGCATTTCAGTTTGATCTGGCTTTCGGGATCCTGCTGATGGCAGTGGGAGTGATCCTGATAGCCAGAAAAAATTTCGCAGTGGATCTTATTTTTTCCGTGTTCGGAATCCTGATCCTGGCAGATGCCCTGTTTAAGATCCAGATGTCTGTAGATGCGAAGAGATTCGGTCTGGCGTTGTGGTGGCAGATCCTGCTGATCGCACTGGTCACCGGAGTGATCGGAGTTCTGGTTTTTATCAGACCATTTGAAGCAGCAGCTATGATGATGGTGTTGGTAGGATTTTCCATTTTACTGGAAGGGATCCTCAATCTATGGGTCGGGATCCTGACGATCAAGATCATCAAGAGTCGGCTTTAAACATAAACATAAAAATAACCAATCACTTTAGATAATAACATAGGAGGAAATAGAGTATGGGAATCGTAGACAAAGCAAAACAGGCAGCGATCGCAGCTACCGTAACAAAAGCACTGGATTATCTTGAGAAGGATCCGGAGACAAACATACCGAAGATCATGGAAATGGTTGATAAAGTAACACCGGATGGCTGGTATGCAGGACAGAGAAATGCGATCCGTCACTCCATCGAGGCAAAGGACAACTGGTATCAGCTGATCCTTCGTATGTATCAGCTGGATGCCGGCGTACGCCAGACATTTTTCCGCAACTTTATTGTAAATGCCAGTCTTAAGGGAAGCGCAACGCAGGAAAAGGTATCAGAAGAGAATGACTGCAATGTACCGTGGGCAATTCTTCTTGATCCTACCAGCGCATGTAACCTTCATTGCACAGGATGCTGGGCAGCAGAGTATGGCCACAAGCTGAACCTGGATCTTGAGACCATCGATTCTATCGTAAAACAGGGTAAAGAACTGGGAACCTATATGTACATCTACACAGGCGGTGAGCCACTGGTCCGCAAAAAGGATCTCATTAAGATCTGTGAGATGAATCCGGACTGCGAGTTTCTTTCCTTCACAAACGGAACTCTTATTGACGAAGAATTTTGTCAGGAAATGCTCCGTGTGAAAAACTTCGTTCCGGCTATCAGCCTTGAGGGAACAGAGGCAACTACAGACGGACGTCGTGGTGATGGTGTATATCAGAAGGTTATGCACGCCATGGAGCTTCTGAAGAGCCACGGCCTTCCGTTCGGTGTTTCCACATGCTACACATCCGCAAACGTAGATGCAGTAAGCAGTGAGGAGTATTTTGATCATCTGATCGAGTGCGGAGCTTATTTTGCATGGTTCTTCCACTATATGCCGGTTGGAAATGATGCAGCAGCAGATCTCCTCCCCACACCGGAGCAGAGAATCAAAATGTACGACAGCGTCCGCAGATTCCGTGCCACAAAATCTCTCTTCACTATGGACTTCCAGAACGATGCAGAGTATGTAGGCGGATGTATCGCAGGTGGCCGTCGTTACCTCCATATCAATGCAAACGGGGATGTGGATCCTTGTGTATTCATTCATTTCTCCAATGCGAACATTAAAGAATGTACACTCCTTGAGGCGCTGAAGAGCCCGATCTTTATGGAGTATCACAAGGGTCAGCCGTTCAACAAAAACATGCTTCGTCCATGCCCGATGCTTGAAAATCCTGAGCTTCTCCGCAAGATGGTTGAACGTGCAGGAGCGAAATCTACAGATCTTCAGTCTCCGGAAACAGCGGAGCATCTCTGTGCAAAGTGTGATCACTATGCAGAGGTATGGAAAAAACAGGCCGATGAGCTCTGGAGTGAGAGCCAGGCAAAAAAAGCTGCAAAAAAATCAACAACTTGTTAATTAACACTTGATATAGATGTTGGGATACTGTATAATGAACCCGTTTTTCAGGAGTCTGAAATAACAGTTCAGATAAGAGTGTCGAAACAGAAGAGACACGATACGTGTACTGACAGATAACAGGGCGGTTATATTCAGCAGTGGGTATAACTGCCTTCTTTTTTATGTTATCGTCAGGACATAGGGAAAGAAAGGATGGATTCATTATGGAAAAACAGGAGAAAAACACAGCCAGCCCTTATGAGCTGGACGGACGCCCACCTCTTAAGGTGGCAATTCCCCTTGGACTGCAGCACGTGCTTGCCATGTTTGTGGGTAATCTTACCCCGCTTCTGATCATCACAGCTGCCTGCGGGATCGAAGCAGGAGGGGATCTTCAGGTTGCATTACTTCAGAATGCAATGCTGATCGCAGGAATTGTTACACTTGTACAGGTCTTTACGATCGGACCGGTCGGTGGCAAGCTTCCTATCGTTATGGGAACAAGTTCAGGCTTCATCGGCGTATGTCAGAGCGTTGCCGGAGTCATGGGAAATGGTATCGTTGCCTATGGTTCAATCATGGCAGCCTGCTTTATCGGCGGTCTTTTTGAGACTGTTCTGGGAAGCTTTCTGAAGCCCTTGAGAAAATTTTTCCCATCTGTTGTAACAGGTACG
>OLPD01001296.1_pt1 | contig 13059 bp, 8 predicted proteins | sample 1672111 | NCBI WGS metagenome assembly OLPD01 (sample SAMEA3136646, study PRJEB25190) | human gut metagenome
ATCATCTACTATTATATTTCTTATAAAATTAGAAGAATTAATTTCAGTTGACATAGTTTACCTCTCCTATTAACGATTAATTTTAAGTTAAAAATATTTATATAAGAATTTAAATTATTCTATAAAAAATAATTATTTCCTAATTATATAACATTTATAACATATATTTTGGCTATTATTAATAATTTTAATCGAATATAACTAAAAAATAAAGTAGCTTATAGAAAAAGTTAGATAATTACTAATTAAGCTATCTTTTTTATTTTTTCAATAATGTTTACATTAAATGGCGAATAAAATAAAATAATAATAACAATAAAAAAAGGAACAGAATTTTATGGGGATAAATTATTTTAAAGACTTAAATAAAGAAAGAATAGAAATAAAGCCAATAAATTTTTGGCAAGCATTAGGATTATCATTTTTATTTGATATAGTGCTTATGTTTTTGAATACTCCAACAGACATATTTTATACTGTTTTAAGTATTATGGAAGTTAATACATATAATGATTTTTGGTATATTGTATCAACAGTATTATCATGTATTTATCAATTTGGAACTCTTTTAATTATTACTGTATTTATAAATAAAAGGTTTAATACATCCAATGAAGTTACTAATAAATTTAAAATAAGAAAAATAGACTATTTATTTGCACCATTATTAGTTATTTCATATATATTTATTACTTATGGATGGTTTGATTATATATTATTTTCAATTCCAACTGGAGATATGTTTGAATCTGCAATGGAATACTTTGAATCATTACCTATAGTAATATTATTAATAGAAACCTGTATAATTGCACCTATTTTTGAGGAAGTTTTATATAGAGGAATATTATTAAAGGGATTAATAAATAAGTATAATAGTAAAAGAGCTATAGTTTATTCATCATTAATTTTTGGTATAGCACATTTAAATATACCTCAAGGTATAAATGCATTTTTATTAGGACTAATATTAGGAACTGTATTTTATTATACTAGATCTATTTATTTATGTATGATAATGCATTTTGTTAATAATCTTTTAGTTAATTTTGTTTATTATCCTAGCAGTGAAATATGGACAAATATATTGTTTATTATAGTACCTATAATAGGTGTAATATTAATGATTTTATGTTTTAAGATATTAAATTTAAAAGAAAGAGCTGAAAATTAAATAAAATAGAAAGGCATTTATCTGTTACGGATAAGTGCCTTTAATATAAAATTGGGGGTGTAATATGAATATAGGATTAATAGGCTTTGGAGGAGTAGGACAAGCATTAATAAAATTATTAGTAGAAAAGAAAAACTATATTTTTGAAAAATATAACTTAGATATAAAAGTAAAATATATAATAAAGAGCGATGGTGGAATCTATGAATCAAATGGAATTGATTTAGAAGAAGTACTTGGATTTATTAATAAAAATCTTAAAGAACATATATCATGGAGATATGAGTTGGGTATTGAAGAAGTAATTAAAAATAATGATATTGATATTTTAATAGAGTTAACACCTACTAACATAGAGACTGGAGAACCAGGATTAACACATATAAAAAGAGCATTAGAAAGTGGAATAAATGTTGTTACAGGTAATAAGGGACCAATTATATTAAAATATAAAGAATTAAAAGAAATTGCAGATAAAAACTCAGTAAAACTTAAGGTAGGTTGTACAACTGGGGGAGCATTACCTTCAATTAATGGAGGGCTATATGATGTTGCAGGTAGTGAGATACAAGGTGTTGAGGGTATATTAAATGGAACAACAAATTATATATTAAGTAAAATGGCTATTGATGAAGTGAGTTATGAAGAGGCTTTAACTGAAGCACAAAAGGATGGAATAGCAGAGGCTAATCCAAGTCTTGATGTTTTAGGATATGATACTGCATGTAAGATAGTAATATTAGCTAATGTTCTTATGGATGCAAATATAAAGTTAGAAGATATAGAAATACAGGGTATAACAGAAGTTGAATTAGAAACAATTAAAAGGCTTCAGAAGGAGAATAAAAAATTAAAATTAATAGGAAAAGTTCATAGAAAGGATAGTATGGTAAAGGCTTATGTAAGATTAGTAGAAATAAAAGAGGATCATCCACTTTATTTTGTTGATTATAAAAATAAGGGAGTTTATTTTAAAACTGATACTTTAGGAGATATAAGCATAATTGGAGGTGCTTCTGGAACAAGGAATGCAGCAGCATCAATATTGAGGGATTTAATGTTAGTTAAAGGGTTAGAATAAGATATAATGAATAAAGTTTTTGTAAAGTTTAGATGATTAATTAGAGGTAAATATTAGAATATATATGTTGCAAATAAAAAACTTATAGTATAAATTTTAAAAACATAAATATCAATGAATAATTACTTTGGCTTAATTATAAAATAGAAATATTCCTTTTATTTGAAAATTTAACGAAAACAGTTAAATTTAATATTGCAATTTATCATATTATATAATATGTTATAAAGTGAATAATAAATTTATTCAATCTATAAATAATGGGGGATGAGAAAAGATGAGAGGAAAAAAAGTATTAGCAACATTTTTGGCTATGGCAGTTAGTTTAAGTTGCTTTTATGGAGGGGGTGGAATAACTGTAAAAGCAATGAATCAATCAGGGGAAGAGGAAAGTATAGAGAAAGAGACAAAAGAAATAAAAGGTGAAGAAGAGACAAATAAGACAAATCAAGAAATAAGAAATTTAGCGTTGAACAGACCTACAAGAGCATCAGCATATTTAGAAGCTAAGGATGGATATCCAGCAAGAACTCCAAATCTTGCCGTAGATGGAAATTCATCAGAACAAAATAGTAGATGGCAGAGTGGAGAAGATGCAAATTTTAAAGAACAATGGATAGAGATACAACTTAGAAAAGATTCTCTAATTTCTGAAATTAAGGTTAAATTTTTCGCAAGGCTTTATGGAAATTTTGTGATTGAAACATCAAAAACTAATGATGAAAATGCGGAATGGGTAGAAGTCGGAAGAGGAGAAATGCCATCGAGTACTAATATGGATTTGACTAAAGTTGTAGACTTAAAGGAAAATGGAAATATGAAGCATGTAGAGCGTTATGTAAGGTTACGATTTACATCTGGAAATATAAATGCAGCCAATAGGAGTATAGGTGTGTATGAAATAGAAATTAATGGAGTGTTAGATTTGGATGAAGGGGAGGGGTTATTACCGGAATCTGCACAAGATGTAGTTGATAGCATACCTTCGTTGAAAACGATAACAGGTGATATGGAAGAAGTACCACTTCCAGAAGCACCGGAAGGATATGATATTCGAGTAAAAGGAAGTGAATATTCACAAGTAATTTCAGATGACGGTAAAATAAGTAATTATAATATTTACGATTATGATCAAGATATAATTATTGAGGCAGTAAATAAAGAAAATGAGGAAGATAAGGCTGAAAAGAGTTTTAATGTTCATGTACCGAATAAAAGGGATAAAAATGCAACTTTATTCCCACAAGTTAATAATGCTAACAAGGAACCAAAAGTAATTCCAAGTATTCAGGAGTGGTATGGATATGAAGGAGAATTTAATCTAAATAGTGAATCTAAAATAATTATTCAGGATGACGCAGAATTAGGAATTAAAAAGGTAGTAGAAGGATTTCAAAGTGATATAAAGGAGATTACTGGATGGACATTAGAAATAGTGGAAGGTGGAAATGCAGGAAAATCTGATATTGTTTTAATTTCTACAAAAACAGATATATATGATACTGGAGAAGAAGGTTACCTACTAGTGGCGGATGATAATGGAATTAAAATATCAAGTAGCGGTTATAATGGATGTCTTTATGGACTTATGACTTTGGAACAAGTTTTTTATACTCAGAAAAAAGAGTTCACATTCCCAAAAGGTGTTATAAGAGATTTTCCACAATATGAAATTAGAGGTGTTATGATTGATATTGCAAGAGCACCTTACCGTATTGAAACTTTACAAGATTTAGTTAAGTCATTTGCTTTTTATAAGATAAATGAAGTACAGTTTCACTTGAATGATAATAGACATATTGCAGCAAGCGGTGACAGAGGAGATTATGAATATTGGAAGAATTCCGAAGCAATGTTCCGACTAAAAAGTGATTTATTTCCAAGTCTGAAAACAGATAATAAGGATGATGAATATTATAACGAAGTATATGGTGGCTCACCACAGTATTCAAAAGAAGAATATAAGGAACTTCAAAAGTTAGCAATGAGTTATGGAATTAACCCTATTTCTGAGATTGATGCACCGGGACATTCACTTTTATTCACGAAATATGTAAGAAATAATTTGGAAGAAGTGCAGAAAGTTCTTCCTCAAATCAAAGGAAATATTAACAACCCTAGAGATTGGGAGTTATTATCTTTAACTGGAGAAAGTGGAACTTGGGCAATTGATTTTATGGAAGCATTATATGGAGAGTATCTAGACTCAGAAGATCCAGTTTTCTTAGGTGATACAGTAAATATCGGTATTGATGAGTATTGGCAAATTAAAGATAATGAATATGATGGAATGCGTAATTATATTAGCAGAATGGCAGATACAATTAAAGAGAGTGGGAAAGAGATTCGTATGTGGGGATCTATGCTAACTTACTTTGATAATAAAGGCGTTGATGCAAAACAATATAATGATATTGTAATAGACTTTTGGTCATCTTATTGGGAAAATGCTGTTAAAAGAGTCTCAGAAGGATTTAAAATAGTAAATGCTGATTCAAATCATCTATATGGAAATCCAGGAAGAGATTATAGAGATATTGTAAATATAGAACATATTTTTAATAATTGGGACCCAACCATAATTTCAGGTGGTAACTTAAAAAAGGGAGAGCCAAATTTACTTGGTGCAAAGACTTCGTTATGGGCAGATATTAATAATATGGGAGTTACAGAGAGAGATAGTCAAGAAAGATTAATAAGGCAGGCAGCTGTTTTGAGTGAAAAAACATGGGGTGGAACTGATAAAGAACAGAACTTTGAAGAGTATAGCTTTAAATATGAGAGTTTGAGAGAAGGTCCTGGTGTAACTATAGGCGCTGGAGTAGAATCTAAATCAGGGCTTGTTATATCATATGATTTTGAAAATGAAAAAGATGGAACTATATATGATTCAAGTGGAAATGGGTATGATGGGAAAATTAAGAATGGAGAAATAGTAAAAGAAGATGGAGAAACATGGTTAAAGTTAGACGGTACTGGTGAAGTTACAACAACACTAAAGTCGTTGGATTATCCATATACAGTGCAATTTGATTTGAAATTATCTAACGTTTATGATAGAGAAGAGGATATATGCCTTTTTGATGGAAATGATGGACGTTTAACTGTAAAGAAGAATGGAAATCTTGGATTGAATCGTGTATTCTTTAATCAAGATTTTGGTTACAAAATACCAGCAGATGAGAAAGTACAGCTTACGGTAGTTGGAACGCAACAAGTTACAAAGCTTTATGTAAATGGGAAGCTAGAGTCTGTGTTGTCAAGATTGACAGCTTCTGAAACAGATTATGACAATCTATTATCTACATTTGTATTTCCTTTAACTTCTATTGGAAGTGGCTTAGATGGTAAAATTGCAAATATTAAAGCATATAACAAAGCATTGTCTCCAGAAATTCTAGATAAGATAGGGAGAGGAGAAAGTATTAGTGAGGTAAATGTTTCTCAAGATAAAGGTGCAGCGGGAATAGCACAACATAAGGGTGATGGAGGTCAAGATGTTGATTGGAAAAAGCTGAGAGTTGGATGGAAAGCAGTAGATGGTGATGGAAATGCACTGGACAGTTCTCATGGAACAAATGTGAGCGAAAAAGATTCTTATTTTGAGGGAGCACATGCAGATAGTTCTCTTGCAGTTGATATGCAAGGAGAATATGATATAAGCAAACTAGTTCTGCAATGGGATAATCCTCCACAGAGGTTTATGATACAACAGTCAAAAGATGGTGAAACTTGGACAGACATTCAAGAAGTAACTGGGCAAAGCGTAAATGAGATAATTTTTGAAGAATCGGTTTGTACACAATATTTGAGAGTTAAAGGATTACAGAATAATGGAAATACATTTAAGTTGAGAGAGTTTGAAGCATATGAGCAAGTTGAAAAATCAGCTTTAGAATCAATTATTACTCAAGCTGAGGAAAAAGTTCAAGAATTAGATTTGAACTATAGTGATAAAAAAGGATATGATATATTCTTTGATGCATATGTTATGGCAAAGGCATTGAATGAAAGTGTGATTGCAGAGCAGTCAGAGATTGATGAAGCAAAAGAATCATTGAAAATAGCATTAGATTCTTTAACAGAAAAACCTGAATATATTAAGGTGGAAAAAATAGAATTATCTGCAGAAAAAGAAGAACTAGAAATTGGAGAGCAGATAAAAGTAACAGGTGTAATAATACCAGATAATGCAACAGATAAGACATTGAATTGGGAAACATCAGATTCAGAAGTGCTTGAAGTAGATGAAAATGGAACAGTAACTGCAATAAAAGAAGGAAAAGCATCTATTAAGGCAATTTCTCCTGATAATGTTCAAGCAGAGCTAATATTTACAGTGAAAGAAAAGATAGCAGAAAAAGAAGAAGAGAATTCAGAGGTTGAAGTAAAGCCAGAAGATAATAATGGAAAGGAAAATTTACCAAATACAGGTGCAGGAGTCGCACCAATAGCAACAGTAGCTTTAGCTATGTTTATTACAAATATTGGATTTTATCTAAATAAAAAGAAATATAAGAAATAAATTATTGGTGTTAGTATAAAGTGGTAGAGCATTAAATAAAACTAGATAAAATAAAAAGGATATGTCCATCATGGGAAATAGAAGAAGATATAATTCTAACTTTATAACTATATTATAAATACAAAAACCCTATAGGGTAGACTTCTTTTTTATCATGTCTACTCTATAGGGTATATTTTATTTTTTTAGTTTCATTAGCACTTTTTTATCTATAAATAACCGAACTTGAAAGCTTAAAGTTTTTCAATGACCTAGATAATACGTAGGGCTAATTTTAACCTTTCAATTCATCTTTAATCTCCGATTTGTTATTTTTTGAAAAAGATAATATCAATACTCCTACAAAAATTAATATACAGGCAACAATTTTTAGTAGTGTTATCCTTTCATTTAATAATAATACTCCAAATACTACACTAGTTATAGGTTCAAAAGTACTTATAACAGCTGCCTCACTTGCTCCAATATGTTTTATACCTACTTGCAACAATGATAGAGCAACAACTGTACATAAAAAAGCAAATACTGCAGATATAATCCATGATTTAGTTGTTAGAGAAGATAAAGCAAGTTGATTAGTAGAAGTACCATATAAAAACATAGCTATACTTGAAGTAATTGCTACATAGAATGTTATTTTAAATGGAGATTCACTTTTTAAACCACTTCTATCCATAAATATAATATAGAATGCAAAAAATACACCTGAAGCTACAGCTAAAATTAATCCAATTAATGTAGATGAATTAAAAGAAGCGGAATTTAATGATTCAATAAAGAAACAGCCTATACCAGACATGGCTATAACTAATGCTATAATCTTTTGTTTACTTAATTTTTCATGGAAGAATAACACACAACCAAGAGTTACAAATATAGGATAAGTAAAATGTATTGGGGTTACTATTCCTACATCTATATGAGAAAAAGCTATATTTAGCATTAATGTTGTTGTTGAACTTCCTATAAATCCTAATATTATTAAGTTTTTGAGTTGATTTTTTGTTATTCTTAAATCAATTTTTAAAAATAAAGCTATTAGCAATAAAAATGGTAAACTTAAAAAGTTTCTTAAAAAAGTTAATGTTACGGGATCACTTCCTCCAGCACCATAGGTCATAGGCCCTAATGTAAAGGCGAAACCAAAAGTAATAGAGGATATCATTGTTAGAATTATTCCTTTTAATTTCATAAATTCACCTATTTCTTTCTAAAATATTTATTTAAGTTCTTCTCAACTATTTTAGAATATTTGTAACAAGGTCGTCTACAATTATTTTTACTCTTTCAGATGAATATGATTTAGATTATGTAAGCACTTTGATATAATGGGAATATAAGAGTTTGGAAGGGGATAACAATGGAAAAGAAAAGGGTCAGAGAAGAAATAATAAAAAAGAGAAATAATTTATCCTCAGAGATAAAAAAAGAATATGATGAGTTAATATTTAAACAGTTAATAGAAAGTGATATCTATAAAAGAGCTAAAAAAATATTTACTTATGTAAGCTTTGGTTCAGAAATTGATACTATTAAATTTATAAAGTATGCTTTAAATGACAATAAAGAAATTTATATTCCTAAGACTGATAAAAGTAAAAAAGAAATGGTTGCAATAAGAATTAACAGTTTAGATAACATGAGTGTGGATAAATGGGGAATACTTGAACCTAAAGCTGTGGATAAAAATAAAATAGAAAAAAATTTTGATTTAATATTAATGCCTGGTTTAGCTTTTGATAGAAATGGAAATAGAATTGGGTATGGTGGAGGATATTATGATAAATATCTTTCACAAATTAAAGAAACAAGTAATAAGATAGTATTAGCTTATGATTTCCAAATAGTAAATAATATTGAAAATGAACCCCATGATATTAAGGCAAATTATATAATAACTAATAATGATTTTATAAAAGTTTAAGTAAATTTAAAAAATAAATAAATTACTTGAAAAAATATTCCATATGTGTATAATAAAGATAATAAGTTAAATAAAAATCTTTTATTAAGAATGGTGGAGGGACTGGCCCTAAGAAACCTAGCAACCTATTAATAGGTAAGAAGTAAGAATTAGTAATTAAAAACTTATTTTAATTATTAATTGCTAACTATTAATGTTGGTGCTAAATCCTGCAGGTTTAACCTGAGAAATGAGAGTATATATTAGTAAATAAGCTTATTTAGCTATTTCTCATTATCTATAAAGGATAATAAGAAATAGCTTTTTTATATGCAAAATTAGAGGGATTTCAGATAATAAATGAAATTTGAAAATTATCTATTAATAAAAAGGGGGCTTTTTTATGGCAATTAATTTAGGAAAAGGAACAGTAGGAATTCATGGAGGATATTCACCAAAGTCAGGTGAACCAAGAGTTTTACCAATTTATCAAAGTGCAACTTATAAGTATGATGATCCGGATACATTAGAAGCTTTATTTGCTTTAAAGACTGATGGTCATTTATATAGCAGAATTTCTAATCCAACAGTTGGGGCATTGGAAGAAAAGTATGCAAAATTAGAAGGTGGAGTTGGAGCAGTTGCAACTTCTTCAGGTCAATCAGCAATACTTTATGCAGTTTTAAATGTTTGTAAAGCAGGGGATCATTTAATCTCTGTAACATCTTTATATGGTGGAACAGTTAATTTATTTTCAGTCCACTTAAAAAATTTAGGGGTAGAAGTTACTTTTGTAGAACCAGATGCATCCGAAGAAGAAATTTTATCTAAGGCTAAGTCAAATACAAAGGCCATATATGGAGAAGCAATAGGAAATCCAGGGCTAAATGTTTTGGATTTTGATAAATTCTCAAGTGTAGCTAAAAAAATTGAGGTACCATTTATAGTTGATAATACGGTAGCAACACCTTATCATTGCAATCCATTTGAACATGGAGCAAATATAGTTATTCATTCAACAACAAAATACTCTGAGGGACATGCTCAAACTATTGGGGGAATAGTAGTAGATGGAGGAAATTTTGATTGGACAAATGGTAAATTTAATGATTTTACAGAGCCAGACCCGAGTTATCATGGAATTAAATATGTTGAAAGCTTTGGAGATTCTGCATATATAGTTAAGCTTAGAGTAACTTTATTAAGAGATTTAGGATCATGCATGAGTCCATTTAATGCATATTTAACTAATTTAGGATTAGAAACTTTACATTTAAGAATGGAAAGACATTCTAAAAATGCATTAGAAATAGCGCAGTGGTTAGCAACTCAAGAAAAGGTATCGTGGGTTAATTATCCTTTACTTGAAGGAAGTAAATATTATGATTTAGCAAAGAAATATCTTAAAGGTGGAGCAAGTGGAATTTTAACTTTTGGAATTAAAGGTGGAATAGAAAATGCTAAAGAATTTAGTAGAGGATTAAATTTAATAGCATTAGCGGTAACTTTAGGAGATGCAAGAAGTTGTCTTTTACATCCCGCAACTACAAGTCATAGCCAACTAAATGAAGAAGAATTATTAGCAAGTGGTGTTACATCAGATTTATTAAGACTTTCTGTAGGAATAGAGGATACAAAAGATTTAATTAATGATATTAATAAAGCCTTAAAAGCTATATAAGAAATGGGAGGAGGAATAATAATGACTAAGATAGCTATTATGGGATATGGAGTAGTAGGTAGTGGACTTATTGAATTAATAGATAAAAATAGGGAAAACCACAGAAGAAATGAGATAGTTATAACAAGTATTTTGGTAAGGGATAAGGATAAATATATTGATTCAAGTCATATAGATGTTATTACTACTAGTGTAGAAGAGTTTTTTTCAGCAGAAAGTGATGTTGTAATAGAAGTAATGGGTGGTATTAATCCGGCTTATGATTATGTTAAAAATGCATTATCATTAAAGAAACATGTAGTTACAGCAAATAAAGACTTGATAGCTACATTTGGTCATGAGTTATTTCAATTAGCCAAGAAAAATAAGGTTTCTTTAAAATTTTAGGCAGCAGTTGCAGGTGGAATTCCTATAATAAAACCATTAACAGAAAGTCTTTATGGAAATGGTATAAGTAGTATAAAGGCAATATTAAATGGAACAACTAACTTTATATTAACAAAGATGGATAGAGAAAGTTTGTCTTATGAAGAAGCTCTTAAGGAAGCACAAGAACTTGGGTTTGCAGAAGCTAATCCAGAATCAGATGTTAAGGGTTATGATTCAGCTAGAAAACTTGCAATACTATCAAGTTTAGCTTTTAATAAAAAATTTCAGTGGAATGATATATCAATAGAAGGAATTACTGATATAGATGAAAATGACTTTAAATATGCTAATAAGTTAAATTGTAAAATCAAACTTGTTGCAGAATCATTTAAATGCAAAAGTGGAATATATACGTCTGTAAAACCTATATTGGTAGATGAACAAAGTATATTAGCTAAGATTGATAATGAAGTTAATGCAGTAATTTTAGATGGAGATGAAATAGGGGAATTATTATTTGTAGGTAAGGGGGCTGGAAAATTACCTACAGGAAGCGCTGTTTATAGTGATTTAAATGATATTATAAATAATAGATTTACTGATTTTGATAGTTTTAATAAAGAAGAAGCAAATGTAATAAAATTTGCAAGTAAAACATGTAATTGTATATTAAGAATAAAGACGTTAAATATAGACGAAGCAATAAATGAATGTAGGGAAAATTTTAATAATATAAAGATTATAGATAAAAGTATAAATGGGGAAGTTGCAATTTTTATTGAATGTACTTCAGAAGCGGATGTAGAGATGTTTATTGATAAGTTAAAAAATCAAGATAACTATGAAGAAGCAAAGAAATTAATAGTTGCCTAATAGGTAAGATAAATGAAGAGATTATATAAATGCAAAATATAATCTCTTTTTTGTTGGATAAAAATCGTATAAATACAAAAATAAAATTCGATAATGATAATTAATATCATTTACAAAACAAAAAAACTCTGTTATAATAAAACCAGGCTAAGGAAATGACGATAGTTTAAATATTTTTAAATAGAGAAATCGAGTTAAGTGTGGTAGCTATCGAGATCTATTAATATTTAAAGTTATTGATTAGTATAATAAATCTTTATAAAAGATAATACTATTTCTAGATTAAGTATGTATTTTGCGCGTTACATATAAATCTACTTTGCGTTATAACCAGTATGCCTAATGATTATACGATTCTTCAAAAAAGACTGACACGATTGGTTTCGTGGTCGGTCTTTTTTTGTGAATAATTTGTGACACAATTGTGACATATTCTTAGTAATATTATGGTTCTAAAATTAATAAAATTAATCAGAGTTTAATTTATTTTAATAATCATTTCGAAAATAATCTTAATAAATCTTAGATTTCATTCTAGTAAAAAAATCAGTTAAATTGGATAAGGAGGGGGGAATATGGATTTATCATTTAGATTTAAGTTTAAACGATTTTTCAAATAAAAAGGGGTGTTTGATATGATTTGTAAGCGATGTAATCATATAAACAATGACGGTGCAAAATTTTGTATAAAATGTGGTGCACCGATGGATGAAAATTATAGTCAAAGCCAAAATATAAATTATAATCAACCCAATTATAATGATTATAGATATCCAAATAATAATCAAACAGATTGGGCTCAAATTATAAAAATAATCATAGGAACTTTAGTCGTAGTTGCAGTAATTGTACTTCTTGGAAAACAATTTATGGGCAATGATAATAGTTATGCTGCAACACAAAGTGAACAAGCAGCTTCAAGTTCAAATCAACAAAGTCAAGGCTCATCACAAAGTAATACCGATCCAGCTTATAATGAATATAACAATTATACTAGTAAAAATGAGTATAATAGTTACACAAATAATAATGAATATAATAGCTATACTAGAAATAATAGCAGCAGTAGTAACAAAACAGGCGGATATATTATATCATACAGCAGCGATGTATTACTTACATCAAGTGATATACAAGGGTTATCAAAACAACAACTTAGATATGCTAGAAATGAAATATACGCAAGACACGGCAGAAAGTTCCAATCACAAGATTTAAGAAATTATTTCAATAGCAAGTCTTGGTATCGAGGAGTTATAGAACCCAGTAATTTTAATGATAAGACTATGTTGACAAATATAGAAATTAAAAATATTCAGTTTTTGAAAAGTGTAGAAGATAGTATGTAGATTAAGATTTGAAAGGATAGTTATGTGGGTGCCTAAATTAATTTTTAGGCATCTTTTTTTATGATATTTAGTATTGACTTTTGATTAAAAGTTAATGCTATACT
>OLPD01001302.1_pt1 | contig 13019 bp, 10 predicted proteins | sample 1672111 | NCBI WGS metagenome assembly OLPD01 (sample SAMEA3136646, study PRJEB25190) | human gut metagenome
CAACGAAGCAATCCCCAAAACGGTCATGGTCTTCACCTCCATCCTTCTAGAATAATGAGAGGGCGAGGCACCAAGCCGCCGGATCGAATCCGTGCTTCTCAGTATAGCGACGCGGTCTCACGTTTCGTTTGCGCAGATCCAACGCGCGTTGCCGCCAAATCAAGCGCGTTTCCCACGTCGTTCCAACGCGGATTCCACGCGCCTTGCCGCCGTTTCCAACGTCGTTTCCACGCGTGTCACATCCCAATCCAGCGCCGATCAAACGCCGAAGCAGCGGACAACATGCGGTCGAAGGGCTAGCGCGAGCGAAGGGTCGCCGCCGACGCCCGATGAGGCGAAATTTCGTTTCCGAGGGTAAAACTGAGCCGGTTTGGCAATTTCGAGAGCGCGATTTCAGCCCGGTTGGCACCTATCTTGGGCTGAAATGTCAGGCGTGCTTTCAAAATGCCTGATCAGCGCGATGTGCTATTTAATGATTATATCGATCATAATTGCCAAACTGACTTGTTTTTACCGCTCCGCGGGACAATTTGCATCACCAGCGCGCCTGCCCCCTTCGCGCGCCCCCACCGCCACTGCGCGTGCCGCCGCGCGACACGCGCCGCCACGCGACAAGCTCAGGCGTGCGACAAAAACAAAAAAGCCGCCGACGGCCTTTCCGGCGTCGGCGGCTTGAAGGTCCTCGAGGGCCGAAGCCTCTACACCTGCAGCGCGTAGAACATGAGGCGCGCCACGAAGATGCCGATGAGCACGGCCGCGTTGCCGGCCACGAGCAGCGGGATGGCCGAACGGACGCCCACGGGAGCATCAGCATCGACGTCCTCGCGATCGCGCAGCGGGATGGCCGCCGCAGCACCCGCCGTCCTTCCCATCGCCGCCACATTGTGGCCGCCGGGCATGAGCGTGGCGCGCAGAGTCGCCAGCATAACAACGAACCCCACGATGGATATCACGAGGTACACCCACGAACCGGGAAGCACGTCGGAGCCCGGAAAGAACGCGTTGAACGTGGACTGGGCGAACAGCAGCTGCGCGCTGACGGCGACGATGGCCGCCACCACGCCGATAAAGGCCGTGAACAGCGCTACCGTTGGCAACCGCGTCAAGCGCGCTTCGGGCATCCCACCCGCGAGAGCGACGACCAGCACGCCGAGCGGCACGCCGCCTGCGATGCAGAACCCGATGATGCCGAGCGGCACGAGCGGAGAGTTCCAGGTGAGCACCGCGGAGCCCATGTACATCACCCCGATGCTGAGCGACAGCAGCAGCGAAGCCGCGCCCACTACGGTGGCGAACACCTTGCGCGGACGCTCGTCCAGATTGCCCGTCATCGCGATGATCCAGTACACCACGGCCAGCGCGATGAATAGCATGCCGGCGATGCCCACGAAGGACAACGGCGCGATGTCGACGCCTTGGAACAAGCTCATCGAATACTGCGGCGACGAGAGCGCCACGAACGACGCGATGTAGCCCACGGCGAGGATCGCCATCGGAAGCAGCGTCCAGCGGTCGATGCGGGCGAGGCACTCCTTGCTGAAACGCGAGGTCAGAAACGCCAGCGCCAGGCCGACGAACGCGCCCGAAGCCATCGGCACGAGCGTGGTGAACAGAACCATCGGCATTTGAAGCAATGCGAGATCCATACGATTTCACCTCCTCAGGATTCACGATGAATCCCCTAGCTGTCATATAAACAGCCCTCATCCTAGGAGCGCGAACAGGCAGGGCAGCTGACCCGCCGCCCCGTTTGAGAAGGTGTTGCCCGATCGTGACTTCGATGTCAGCGCGTCGCCCCCACCCCTGCAAGGCAAGCTGGTACCGTAGATGCTTCGACGAAAGGAGGGCCGCCATGACCCGTATCCAAAGAGGCTGGGCGGTGGCCGCCGTGCTGGCCGGCGCCCTGTTCGCCTGCACGATCGCCCTGTTCCTCGGTGGCACGATGCCGCTTGCGCCCGCGGCGGCGCTCGCCTGCGCCCTCTTCGTGACGGCCGCCCGCCAAGCCCGCCGCCCCTAGAAGGCGGGCGGTACGCTAACGCAGGTCGAACACGTCTTTAATGCTGTAAACGCCCGCGGGCTTTCCTTGGAGATACGCGGCGCAGTCCACGGCGCCGCGGGCGAAGCAGTCGTCGCCGTAGGAGTAGTGGGTGATCTCCAAACGCTCGCCCATGCCTCCGAAGTACACCTTGTGGTCGCTCGTGATATCGCCGGCGCGCAGCGAATGGAAGCCCACGCCGCCCAGCTTGCACGCGCCGCGGCCCTCGCGGCCGTACTCGGCCAGCTCGTCGAGCGTGGTGCCCTTGAGCTCCGCGATCATGTTGCCGATGATGACGGCGGTGCCGCTGGGCGCATCCAGCTTATCGCGGTCGTGCTGGTCGATGATCTCGATATCCGTCTCGTCCACGAGCGCCCGCGCCGCGATCTCCACCAACTTCAGCATCACGTTCACCATCTTCGAGGTGTTGCATTTGAAGATGATCGGGATGTGCCGGCCGGCCGCTTCGAATCGTTCGAACTGTTCGGGCGAGAACCCCGTGCTGGCCGTGACGAGAGCTTTCCCATGCGCCACGGCCAAGTCGAGCGTTTCGAGGCACTGCTCCACGCTGGAAACGTCGATGAGCGCGTCGCACGCGTCGATGACGGACGAGAGGTCGTCCGCCACGGGGATGCCCAGATCGCGTCCGAGGCCCACCACCTGGCCGAGGTCGCGGCCGATGTAGTCGCGTCCCGCAGGGCCCACGCCTCCCACCAGCTCCATACCCTCGCGCTCGGCGACGAATCGGCTGACGGGCTGCCCCATCTGCCCGAGGCATCCGACGACGATCACCTTCATGACGTTCTCCCTTCTCGACGCGCACCGATGCGGTTGATGCTGCCAGTATAAGCCCCGGCGCTACTCGGCGCTCGGCTCTTCCTCGCCGAACAGCACATCGAACAGGTAGCGGGTGATGGTGGCGCGGCGCACCATGCCGATGAGCCTGCCGTCCTCGTCGATGACCGGCACCTTCTTGAACTTCTTCTTCGCCAGCACGTCGGCGATCTCGCCGATGGTCTGGTCGGCCGTGGCGCACAGCACCCGCTGCACGGCCAGCTCCATGACGTTGCGGCGCTTGAGCGCGCGGGCCTTCTCCTCGAAGGACTCGTTGTCGTACAGCACCATGTTGGAGTACCCGCCGCCGAAGATGGAGCGCGTCTTCTGCGCGGCGACCGCCTTCATGATGTCGCCGTCGCTGATAAATCCCACCACATGGCGATCCTCGTCGATCACCACGAGCCCGCTCGTGCCCAGTTCGTTGAACAGGGCCACGACCTCGCCGAGGTCCTGGTCGTAGCGGCACGTGTACGCGTCCCGCTCCATGATGTCGCCGATCGTCCGATTCATCGTGCAGCTCCTTCCCGAGCTTCTTCCATTTCGATCTCAAGCGGCGCTTCGGCCTGGGATGCGGGCGAGGCGACCGCTTGCTTCTTGACGTTGCGCACCTTCAAGACGGCGATGACCAGAGCGATGCCGGCCACGGCCGCGGAGATGCCGTACGCCACGTCGATGCCCGCCGCCGTGGACAGCACCGGGCCGGCTTCGGCGTTCGCCGCGGTCACCATGGTCATCACCGTCACGATGAGGGCGGTGCTCACCGCGCCGCCCACCTGGCGCCCCGTGTTGCTGATGGCGTTGCCGTGCGCGATCATGTCGTTCGGCAGCGCGTTGATGCCCCAGGTGGTGACCGGCATGTTCGCCAGCGTCAGACCGGAGGACTGGATGACGTAGAACGCTACGAGGTACTCGACCATCGTCTTGTCGTCGACGAAGGACAGCGCCGCCAGCGAAGCGGTGAGCCCCGTCAAGCCCACGATGGCTATGACGCGCGGCCCGAACCGGTCGAACAGCATACCGCTGACCGGGCTCAGGAAGATGGTGGCCACCGCACCGGGCGTCATGAGGATGCCGGTTTCGAACGCTGTCAGTCCCAGCACGTTCTGCAGGTAGATGGGCAGGATGACGCTGCCCACGGCCAGCGCCGAGTTGACCACCGTCACGATGACGGCCGAGTACGCGAACGTGGGCGTTTTGAGAGCCCGCAGCTGCAGCAGCGGCTCCTCGATATGCAGCTGGCGATGGATGAACCACGCGAGCGCGACCACGCCCACGACGATGCTGTCGACGACCACGGCGTTGCCCCAGCCCAGCGTGCTTGCACTGGAGAAACCGTACAGCAGGCCGCCGAACGCGAACGTGGACAGGACGATGGACGGCACGTCGAGGTGCGGGCGCTTGAGCTCCCCCACGTTCGTAAGCAGGAAGAAGCTCACCGCCAGCACGAGGATGGCCAGCGGGATCATCGCCCAGAACATCATGCGCCAGCCCCACGCGTCGATGATGCCCCCGGCCAGCACCGGACCGGCCGCCGGCGCGCAGCTCATCACGATGCCGGCCATGCCCATGGCCGTGCCGCGCTTCTCGGGCGGGAAGATGAGCATGGGAACCACGCCCACGAGCGGCAGCTGCACGCCCGCGCCGGCCGCCTGCAGCACGCGGCCTACGATGAGCAGCTCGAACGTCTGAGCCCCCGCGCACAGCGCCGTGCCCACGATGAACGAGATCAGCGAGACGAAGAAGAGCTTGCGCGTGGAGAAGCGGTCGATGAGGAACCCGGTGATGGGCACCATGATACCGTTGACCAGCATGTAGATGGACGTCACCCACTGCGCGGTGCCGGCCGAGATGGAGAACGCGTCCATCAGCTTCGGCAGCGCGGGCGACAGGACGGTCTGGTTCAGGATGGCAAGGAACGCACCTGCCAGCACGATGCCGATGACGGTGATTTCCTTGCGAGTTACTTTGTGCTGTTCAGCAACCAATTGTTGTTCGTTCAAGAGCGCATCGACTTCCTTTGCGGACGCGTCGACGACCGAGCCGATACCCTCGCTCGCGCGCAGGAAGGCGCACGAAGAGAACGGCCGGCGATCGATCGGGGAATATGAATGAGGAAAGCGAAAACGCGGAGGCCGTCGAACAAGGCCGTCCGCTTACGAGAGTCCGCTCATCGATGGCCTTGCCACACGCCGGGGCCCACTTCGCCCGGCGCGCGGAACGCAGCCGTGCGCGAACGTCGCCGCGAAAGCTGGCGAAGGCTGGTGTAGCGCTCGAATATGTATAGAAGCGATTTCACAGCGGGCAAGTATAGCGGAAGCCGGAACCCCCGTATCTTCGAGAAAGTGGCCCGCTCCAAGCGAAATTCACAAACCAGCTCGCGCCCAGCGCGCGGCAGCCGCGCCCTTCCTCATAGCGCATCCCCTCCACGGCGGCGGCAGAGGTTCTGGGGAACCGAACGTCGCACGCCGCGCCGACCGCACGCCGCACCCATCACGAATCGGCGCGGGGAAGATCGCTGGACCGCATGGCCTTCCCCGCGCCCTAGAGTGCGCCGAATTCCTACGCCTTCCGCACGTCCACCCAGAGGTCGAACTGGGCGGCGCCGCCTCCGATAGGATCGGTCACGCCGCCTCCTCCGGCAAGCGTCTCCTCGGGCAGCAGCTCGTTCATACAGAAGCCGCGCCCCCGCCCGCCGGCGAAACCGGTCTTCTGCTTGCCGGGCTCGTCGCCGTCGAGGATGCCCTCTTCTTCAAGGTAATCGGGAGCCGGACCCATCAACATGCCGTCGATGGTGACCGCGCGCGCGGCGTAGCCCTGCTGGCCGAACGAGTAGTTGGCCCCCACCACGCCGGGACGAATGCCCTCGGTCACGCGCACGTGACCGGAAAGCGTGCCTTCAGGCCCCACGACCTCCACGACATCGCCGTTCTTCAAGCCGCGCTCGGCAGCGTCGGACGGCGACATCCATACGAAGTTCTCGGTGGTCGTCTCGCGCAACCATGACGCGGCGATGGTGCGGTGCGTGCCGTTCGTGCGCGCTTTCCAGTTGATGAACGCGAACGGTCGGTCGGCCGGCCGCGCCATCGGCGTGCCGTCGGCGAAGGCGATCGGCGCCGTATGGGCCAATCCGTCGAAGTTCTCACCGGTCAACGCGTCTTTCAGCGAAGCCGTCTTCGGGTCGTAGAACGCGCACAAGCCAGCGTACTTCGTCTTGATCAGATCTCCGTCGTAACCGTCGCCCTTCGCAGGGTCGGCCGACGCGAACCGCCCGCCGCGGTTCAGCACGTACACCACCTTCGGCCATTCCTCTTCGGTGACGGCGGCTTTCCACGCCTCCAGATCGAACGCCTCGCCCAGCGCGCGCTTGCGGGCGCGCTCGAACAGGGCGAGCTCGTCGTCGTCGGCGTCCGGCACCGGCTTCTCGCCGGCGTAGGCGATGTTCGCGGCCATCTTCAACCAGTAGTCGTACTCGGTCGAAAGGGCCGCCGTGCCGCCGTCGCCGTCCTTGCCCACCGGCACGGCATGCTCGCCGACGCCCGGCAGCCCGAGGCGTTGCATGATGTCGAAGTACACGTCCTCCACCGAGCGCGGGCCGTCGAAGGCGCGCACCGCCGGCTGCCCCAGCTGGATGAGCTGGTACTGCTGGTTCGGATAGATGGATTCCTGGCTGAAGCGCTCGAGGTACACCTTGTCCGGTAACACGAAGTCGGCAAAGCGCGACGTGTCGCCTATCTCCACGTCGAACGACACCAGCAGGTTGATCTTGTCCTGGTCGCCCAGCACGTCGGCCAGTCGCCGCCCGCCGGGCGTGGAGTCCACCAGCGAATGGCGATGGATGAACAGCGCGCCCAAATGATCGTACACGTAGCCCGCGCGCAAGGTGGGCACGATCTCGTGCGACAGGTTGCCCGGCAGCGGGTACCACGGACGCGGCGCCGGATAGCCGTCCTGCTTGAAGTAGCTGGTCTTCTCGTACTCGGTCTTCTGGCGCGTGATGGGAATGCCCCATCCGGCATGCGCGTCCGGCACGGTCTTCAAGTCGTAGCGGCCCTCGAACGGCGCGAACTTCGCCGCGGCGGCGATGTGACCGCCCTTCCAATCGTGGTTGCCGATGAGGAAGTTGAGATACCCCACGGCGCGCACCGCATCGAAGCCGTTGGCGTGCATAGCCGGGCCGCGGTAGCTCATGACGCAGGCACGTTTGCCGTGCGACGTGAACTCGCGCGCCACCTCTTCCACCACGGAGGGCTCGATGCCCGCATCGGCGGCGTACTCCTCCAGCGTTCGCTCCTCGACGCGCTCTTTCAAAAGCTGGAACACGCTCTTCACGCGCGCAGGCTTTCCCTTGATGTCGATCTCTGCGTCCACTAGCAGATCGGCGGCGCCCTCGGCGGCATCGGCGAGAGTCAGCTCGCCGTCCACCAGCACGAAGCGCGCGTCGTCGGCCAGCGCCTCGCCGTTCGCGCCGACCTCGCCCGCGCGCCCCAGCGCCTTGGCCGTGACGATGGGCCGGTTCGGCAGGTCGACGGCCACGAGGTGCGTCGCATCGGACCAGGTGGGCTCGCCCAGCGCCGCGGCTGCCTTCTTCGAAGGCGCCGACAGGTAGGCCGCATCGTAGCGCTCGTTCGCGATGATCCACGACATCATGGCGAACGCCAGCTCGGCGTCCTTGCCGGGAATCACGGGCAGCCACACGTCGGCCTTCGAGGCGCTACGCCCCTGGCGCGGGTCGACCACGTACAGCTTCATGCCGCGCTCGCGCGCCACCGACAGGCGCGGAGCCAGCCACGACGGACCCTTGTTCGCCGTCATGGGCTCGGTGCCCCAGATGATAAGGCATTCGCAATGGTCGATGTCGGCGTACATGCGCTTATGGTTCGTCGTGGGGTGCGTGCGCACGTTGGCCATGACGCCCGTCATGCCGCACACGCCGCCGTGGTTGAAGTTGTTGACCGAGCCGAACCCCAGCTGCGTCAAGCGGTCCCCGATGAGGAACATGCGGTCGCCGCCGGCCGAGCAGAACAGGTTGGACTTGGGGCCCAGGTCGGGATGCTCCACGTCGATCAGCTTGTCGGCCCATTTCGCCGCGAAGGCGTCCTTGGTCATCTCGCCCGACTCCACAAGCGCGACATCGGCCTCCACCTGCTTCTTCGGCGCGTAGGCGTACCATTCGGCGATGCCCGGCGTGCCCAGCGCGGGCGACCCGTTCACGATCTCGTCGAGGGCCGTGTCCCAGCTGACCGTCTCCCACTCGTCCGACCCGCGCTCCCCCACGCGGCGCAAAGGCTGCGTGATGCGGAACCGGTCGTGCACGAGCTGAATGCCCGCCTGGCCCTTGAGGCAGATCATGCCCCCGTTCGAAGCGCGACCGGCCACGGCCATGTCGTCGCCGGGGGCGAGCGCTTCCTCGGGCCGCGTAGCGTAGGGGATCGGCGCGTAGGGCTGCGAGTTGAGCGGCGAGTACGGATTGCCCGCGATCTTGCGCACCAGCGCGGTGGCGCCGTCGTTCGCCTGCTTGCCGTCGGCCGCATCGGTCACGCGCACCTTGATGGTGCAGTAGCTGTTGCAGTTGTTGCACATGGACAGGATGACGTCGTCGGCCGCGCACGCGCCGGTGGCGTTGCCGCGCCCGTGAGGCTCGTCGGTCAGCGGGTCATCAGCGGCCATGTACGCGCCCAGCCCGCCTCCGGCGACCAAGGCGCCTGCGGCGACCGCGCAACCGGCGCCGACCACGGCGCGCCGCGAAGGCGTTCCGAACAAGCTCGAACGCTGAGGCTCGCTTGCGGCATCGCATCGCCGTCCGTCTTTATGCTGCGCCTCCATCGCGCACCTCCTTGCCCGTCGAAACCCCGCCGCACGACACGGCGGCCGAACCTGCGCCCTCGTAGGAGCTTTCCAACCGCGCCTCGCCCTCGCTCGCGCTCCTGCCCTCGAGCGGCAGCAGGCGCACAGCCAGTCCGTAGCAGCCGACGGCCAATCCCAGAACGAACAGCGTCACCATCGCCTCGCCCAAAGTGGGCACGTACGCAGGCAGGGGCATGCCGCCCAGAAGCGGAACCGAGAACCCTGCCACCACCAGCACGTAGCGCAGCGCCAGGATGCCCGCCATGGCGGAGACGGCAGCAGCGACCGTCCAAACGCCGCCGGCCGCGCAGCGCGAACGAAACGCCCCCACGGCCAACAGCGCCGCGGGCACCGCCAGTCCCAGGCCGATCTCGCCGATCCAGAACAGCGGCGCCAAAGAACCCGACACCATCACGCCCACGGCCGTCGCCGACGCCGGATCGCCCGACAGCAACGGCGGGGCGATCTGGAAGAACACGCAGAACGCCAGCGCGAACAGCGACGCCGCCAGCACGCGGTTCAGACCCACGAGCGCGCTACCGTCCGGCCGCGCCCCGCGCAGCCGCGCGAGCAGCCGATATGCGACGATCAGGAACGCGGCAGCCGTCACCACGGCCATGACGTAGAACAGCACCGACGTGATGCCGCCCTCCCACAGCCCGCGCGTCTTCACCGCAGCGAAGAACATGCCCGTACCGCCCGGAGGGCCCACGAACGACGTGGCCACGCCCACCCCGGCCAGCACGCGGATGGCCAGGTTCACGTTGCCGCGCCGCCGAAGCGATTCCATGCTGGGCTCGCCAGCAGCCTCGGCAGCTCGCTTGTCGTTCAGCAGCACGAGCACGAACTGTGCGACGGCCACGACCATGAAGAACATATACGCCTTGATCTCCCAGGCCAACGGCGACGACCAATGGAAGAACAGCAGCGTTCCCAGCGAATGCCGGATGGCGCCCAGGTCGATGCCGATGAATATCATCGACACGACAAGCGACACCACGCTCAAACCCAGCGCCATGCGCGCGACGGGCGCGAAGCGGGGAATCCTCAGCAGGTAGACCAGCGCCGAAAGGAGGTACAAGCCGCCCGCCAAACCGGAGAACCAGATGTAGACGACCACCCACAAGCCCCAGGGCACGGAATTCGTGGCTCCCGCCATGCCCAGTCCGTTCGCCAAGCGGTCGTACATGAAGTACGCGCCCGCAACCAGCAGCACGGCTACGATCACCGCCCACACGATGGTAGCACGGCGCGAGAACGGTGCCGGCAGCCAGCGCCTGCGCTTCGTTTCAGATGCCATAGATGCTCACCTCGCTCATTTCAGATAGTAGACGGACGGGTTCGTGCCCAGCTCCTCGCGCAGGCGGAACGCCCGCGGCGAAGCGGCCAGCTGCGCCACCTTCGACGACGGATCGTTCAGATCGCCGAAGTAGCGCGCGTCGCCGATGCACGTCTCGCAGCACGCGGGCGCCTCGCCCTCGGCGATGCGGTGCGCGCAGAACGTGCACTTGCGCACGGTGCCGTACGTGCCCCGGTACTTCCCGCGCGCGCCGTGGTCCACGCCGTACTCGGGCGCCGTCACCTGATCGGCCGCCTGCATCTCGACTGCGTACGACGAACCCTCGTCGGCCGAGCGCGCGCCGTACGGGCACGCGGCGATGCAGTATTTGCAGCCTATGCAACGGTCGGCGTCGATGACCACGATGCCGTCATCGCCGCGGTACGTCGCGCTCACCGGGCATACCGACACGCAGGCGGGGTTCTCGCACTGCATGCAGGGACGGGGGATCGCCTCGATACGCACGTTGGGATACGCGCCCGTCTCCTGTTCCAGCACCACGTTGTACGTGACGCCCGGAGGCGTGCGGTTCTCGGCCTTGCACGCCACGGTGCACGAATCGCACCCGACGCACTTCGCAAGATCGATGACCATGCCCCAATGCGGAACGTGGGATTCTTCCATAGATGCCACCTCGATTCGTCGGAATACAGACGGGCGCTGCGCGGAGGGGGAGTGCGCAGCGCCCATGAAAGAGGAAAAGCGGCCGGAAGAGAAAGGGAGGGGGAATCCGGCCGCCAGCGCCCCGCCAGGGGGTGGGCGGGGCGCACGGGTGAGCTAGAGGAACAGCACGGGCAGGGCGGCCAAAATCACCAGCAGGCGCAGCATGAAGCCGCCCACCAGCACGCCCGCCTCGCCGATGACGCTGACCACCATCGAGGTCATCGAGGTCTCGACGCGCTTCGTGATGAACACCGGGTAGCCTTCGATGATGAACGGTGCCACCAGGCCCAGAAGGACGATGCCTCCCCAGAACGCAGGAGCGTACTGCCCGGCCACGAGCGAGTAGACCGACGCGGCGCCTTCGACGCTGCCGGCGCTCACGATGACCAGCATCGTGGCCAGCACCACCATCTCGATGGCCGACAGGATGACGTGCGACTTCTTGATCAGCCACATCTGCTCGAAGCGCTCGCGATCCACCAGCAGGCCCACCAGCGACGTGGCCGCAAGGCCGGCCGACAGCGCCGATACCACGAACAGGATGGGCAGCACCGCGTTGTTCCACAGCGGGAACGCCTTCACCACGCCCAGCAGGAAGCCGGTGTAGGCCGCCACGGCGAACGCGAACACGATGCCGACCCACGTGAGCCACTTCGGCACGGGCTTCTTCAGCACCTCCAGCAGCGCGGAAACCAGCGCCACCGGCATGAACACGCAGATGAAGTACACGCCCAGCGTCATCACGGAACCGGGGTTCGAGATGAGCCAGAAGAAGCGCAGCGGGTTGTGCAGACCGGCTTCGGCGTCCAACATGAGCATGAGCAGGCCGATGCCGACGAAGATGGGAGCGATGATGCGGCCAGCGACGCGCATCTTCACGCTCTCGGGGTACTTGGCTTCGACGAACGTGGACGTCAGGAACGCTCCCGCCGACGCGCCGGCCAAAAACAGGTACCATGCGATCATAGGTCCCCAAACCATGGTTCATCACCTCACGTAGTAGATTTTCGAAACGGTCAGGTTGTCAGCGAGCGGCTGTGCGTGGTATTTCGCGATAGCCTGGTTGATCTCGCTATCCGGGTCGTCCAGATCGCCGAAGATGCGCGCACCCGAAATGCAGGTTCCCACGCACGCCGGCGGATTGCCCGGTTTTTCGCCGTCCCAGCAGAAGCGGCACTTCTCCACCACACCGGTCTTCTCCTGCACGATGCGGGCGCCGTAAGGACACGCAGCCATGCAGTACTTGCAGCCGATGCACTTCTCCTCGTCTACCAGCACCACGCCGGAATCGGTGGTGTAGGTGGCGTGCGTCGGGCACACCTGCTGGCAGGGGGCGTTCTCGCAGTGCATGCACTGCACGGGCACGGTCTCGGCGTACACGCTGGGATACGTTCCCTGCTCGATCTCCTTGTAGCTGATGAACGCCTCTTCGGGTTCCAGCTTATTGATCATCTGGCACGCCATGCGGCAGGCGTAGCAGCCCACGCATTTCTTGGTGTTGATGAGCATTCCGTAGCGGGTCATGTTACGCCTCCACCTTCCTCACCGTGACGGCCACTTCCTGGCTCATGGTGGCACCCGTGCCGGGCTCCATGTGGAACGGCACGAAATCGGTCATGTTCAAGCCGAACTCGTAGGCGCGGCTCTGGTACGGCGACGATCCGCCGTAGTGCGTGGGCAGGAACACCACGCCCGGGCGCATGCGCTGCGTCACGCGCGCTGCCACCTGGCCGGTATGCTCGCTCGAGGCGATCTCGATCATATCGCCGTCGGCGATGCCCAACTCGGCCGCATCCTGCACCGAGATCCACGCGCGCTCCAAGCCGTACTCGCGCGAGATGGCGTTCATTGTGGCCACGTTCTGGGTCATCGTGTGCGAGTGGATGCCCTGCTTGCCGCCCACCAGGTAGAACTCGCCCTGCTTGGGCTCCACGAGGCGCGGCGTCCAGCCGATGACCGGGTTGAGGCCCGCCTCGCCCACCGCCTCGGACGAGAACTGGAACTTCTCAGTCGGGGTTTTGAACGCAGGCGTCTTGTACTCGAATCCGGGGTCGGAAAGCTCCACGATGCCCTTCTCCTTGAGCTCGTCCAGGCTCACGCCCACCGTCTCGAGCTGGGCGGCTGCAAGCTCCTCCACCGTGAACGGGAAGTACTCGCCCACGCCGCACGCCTCGGCCAGGCCGGCGAAGATCTCATCGCACGGCTTCGTCTCGGGGTGGATGGGCTCGAGCACCTGCGTGCGCATGGCCACGTAGTGTTTCTTGCCGCCGATGAACTCGGGGAGCTCCATGCGCTCGAGGT
>OLPD01001305.1_pt1 | contig 12990 bp, 7 predicted proteins | sample 1672111 | NCBI WGS metagenome assembly OLPD01 (sample SAMEA3136646, study PRJEB25190) | human gut metagenome
CCTCTCGAAGAACCCTCTTTAACTTTGGGAAACCCTCCTAAAGTTTGATGATCCCTTTTTCTTGTGCCATTTAACACTTTCTTATCATTCTTAGTTATATACTACAACCGTTGTTCCTCGTGGAATATTATCATAAATCCATTTACAGTTTGCCATTTCCAGTCTGACACATCCGTGAGATAATCCCATACCTACACGTCCATCCGCAATAGCCCCATTCGGCCAACATAATACACTATGGAACAGATAATCACCATAGAACTGTGTCCACCAGAAACATCTGTATGCTCCAGAATTGAAATAGTAACCTCTGTTACCTACACTAAACACACCTCTTACCGTCGGTGTACTCGGCTTGCCGTCTCCGCATGCCCAATACTTCACGCATGACCAAAATCCCTGCGATCCCTGATAGATTCCTACCCGATGAGTCCGCCCATCTACAAGAATAAGATATGGTGTAGGACTACTGTACATATTAGCTCTTGCATACATTGCTGCATCTGGTCCCGATACTTTCCTGCTCTCTGTATAGTATCTGGAATTAGCACCAGGTGCAGAAGCATCTTTCGATACCAGTTTGATCTGCATTGCCTCCAATCGATATCCAATCTTCGAAGTACCTGCCGCCTGACCATTCATTGCCCATCCTAACCAACCATAATTCTGAACATACGCTCTGTAATATATATTATAGTACTTAGCAATATCACCTGTCAGTTTGATTTTAACTGCTTCCATACCATGGCTACCATCTGCTGATCCTGAAAATTCTCCCAAGTTAGACCATCCTGTCCATCCAACCTTTGACAAATGTGTTGCATATTGAATAGACCCTTTCGGAAGATTAACTGCTTCAGAATCCTGATTCAGATATAAGGTAATTCCTTCTAATCTTCTGCTTTGTCCTGTGCTTCCTACGGTAGCACCTTGCGCCACATTTCCTGTAGTTCCTTTGCCCTGTACCTGACCAGTATAATAAAAGTCATTATACTTGTAGCCTTGAACATATGTTATACCTGATGTTGATGGAATACTCTCCCCACTCTTCACTAATTTAATCTTCACTGCTTCAATCCGCTTGCTCAAATCGGTAGATCCAGCAATTGCATTATCACTTCCACATACATAATCAGTCCAACCAATATTTGCAAGATGTAAACTATAATATACATTATAGTAATTAGCTACATCACCTGTCAATTTTACACGTAATGCTTCGATCCTTTTTCCCTGTCCAGTAGTACCAGCAAGCTGACCATCACTCTTCCAGTCCTGCCAGCCAATCCCCTGTACAAAAGTCTGATACGAAATACCACCCGTATATCCAGTCGTTCCCTCTACATCTGGAAGGCTAATTTTCAAAGATTCCAGTCGTTTGCTTCTCCCAGTCACACCTCCAACTGCGTCATCATATACTGTAGATTGCCAACCATAACTCTGCATATGTGCCTGATAACCTACCAATGGGCACTTATACGCAGTCCCTGTATTTTCTGGAGCTTCTTCTCCGTCTTTTACTAATTTAATTTCTATGCCTTCCATGCGTTTTGAAGCTGTTGCACTTCCTGCTTTTGCTCCATCACTCGCCCAACCAAGCCAGCCATATGTCTGCACATGAGTACGATAATATACGTGATAGTCATTTGCAATTGGTCCCGTTAATCTTACGGTAATTGCTTCCAGACGTTTTGACTGACCAGATGTTCCTGCTACGGCATCATCAGCTACCGGATTCTGCCAGCCATATGTCTGTACATGCACCGCATACTCAATGCCACTGCCTTCATATTCTTCCGGTAAATTCGTCAGCTTCATTTTAATTGCTTCAACTCGTTTTGACTGTCCAGATGTTCCCGCAAGTTCTCCATCTTTTACAGTTTTCTGCCAGCCATATGTTTGCACATGAGCCTGATACTCTACACTGATGGACTGAGTCTCTTCTCCATCTGCATCTTCTTCATCCTTATTCGAATCTTCATTTTCTCCCTCAGATCCATCGGATACTTCTTCTTGCTTTTCCTCGTCATTCTGCTCGGAATCTTTTAGAACTTCACTAGAATCCATCCCCTGATCACCAGGATTCTCCTTATCAGGATCAGTATTCTGTCTGCCCTGCGCCTCATTATCAGCCTGATTATTACGATGCATTTGCTTGAATCGCCGATATAGAGCTACCACCCACAAGCGTCAAACACAACAGTAATGCAATGATACTTTTCTGAATGCGTGACTTCATCGCTCATTTCCTCCCATATTGATATTTACAGAATTTTCTGTCTTATATGGTATATTACCAATATTTACTTATAATTTTACCATCATATAGCATTAGACGTCAATTTGCTTGCTACACACTCTCTATTATTTTTTTATAAATGGTTTGGAAGTACTGCCAGGCGCATTGCCGTCCTTTTCTACCAATACAATCTGTATAGATTCTAAACGCTTTGATAGTCCCTCTGTTCCGGCACTTTCTCCATTCTTTGCCCAATCTAACCAACCATAAGTTTGTGCATGTACACGGTAATATACATCATATTTCTCATCCATTTTTCCAGTCAGTTTAATCTGAATTGCTTCCAAGCGTTTCGACTGTCCGGATGTTCCCGATATCTTACCTCCAGTCACCCAATCCTGCCAGCCATAGGTCTGCACATGCGTCTTATACTGAAGAAACTGATTCATACTGGTATCCGGAAGGCTTATCTGAATTGCTTCTAAGCGCTTTGATTGTCCTGTTGTACCACTTTCTTCTCCATCATATCCATAATCCTGCCAACCATAAGTCTGTACATGTGTTTTGTATTTTATTTTTGCCTGTTTGTAAGTATTTGAAGTCTCTCCAGGTGGAGTTCCATCCTTTTGCACCAGCTTAATCTGAACAGCCTCTATACGTTTGCTATAATCAATTGTTCCAGCTATCTGATCGTTCTTTGCCCAGCCAAGCCATCCGTAATTCTGGCAATAAACTCTATAATACAAATCATATTTAGAGTCCATCTCACCAGTGAGGTGCATCTTTATTGCTTCCATTCGAATACTATTGCCTGGATTCCCTGCAATTTCACCATTTTTCTTTTCTCCGGTCCATCCTGAATACTGCATATACGTATCATATACTACATCTCCACTGTAATCAGCATTCAATATATATGCCGTTAACCCTTCCAGCATTCTGGATTGTCCGTTTGTTCCGGATACATTACCATCACCGGCATTCATCCATCCCAAACCATCTGCATATGAACTATATTGCATAGACATTTTTTCTTTTACAAAAGGTCTGGATGTAGAGCCAGGTGCATCGCTTCCTTTTGGCACAACGGCAATCTGAATTGCTTCTATTCGCTTACTATATCCCTGTGTTCCTGCTGCCTGACCATCCTTTGCCCAATCAAGCCATCCGTATCCCTGTGCATACACATCATATTTGTCTTTCTGTGTTCCTGTCAGTTCAATTTTAATTGCTTCGACTCGTTTACCTTCACCAGCTGTTCCTGCAAGCTGTCCGTTACTCTTCCAATCTTGCCAGCCATAGGTCTGTACGTGAGCCGAATATCGGATTCCAAGATCTCCATAACCACTTCCGACATTTATTTTAAACGCCTCCAGTCGCTTTGAATATCCCGTTACTCCCGTTTGATAACCGTTTGGTACCGTATCCTGCCACCCAAATGTCTGCATATGCGATGAATAACTGATAATATTAGAATCACTGACTTCCACAGGCTGCTCATCATAGGTTTTTAGCATCCAGAAATTCAAATCCACATTCCCACTGACTCCATTCACGGAACCTGTAGATGTACACTGCCACATATCATACGACTGACTGTAGTTACATCTGCTCCCCCATTCTGCAATCCATTTTGACCAAGAACTATTATCAAATGTAGCAGTGTTCAGATAAGAAGTCCACCAACTTCTGCTGGCATAAATGCCAACACGGTATCCTGCCGCAGATACTTTATCACAATATGTTTGAGCCATCTGTGATATCATACTCTTCCCAGCACTCTCTACTGTTTTATCTTCCAGATCATAATAAACCGGAAGCGATGGATGATGACCTTTCAAAAGACGAATTGTATGCTCGGCTTCACTTTTTGCATCATTAAGGTCTTCCGCATAGGAGTATAAATAAACACCATACGGGATTCCCAGTCTCTCACATTCTGACACATTATATTCCCAATATTTATCATCATATTTCGTTTTATCACTACCATACCCACAGCGAATCACAGCGTATTCTATGCCATCTGCCTTTGCTTTTGCCCAGTCAATCTTTCCCTGCCATTCGCTGACATCCATACCTTTCTTTTCAGCTCCTGGAATAATCTCACCATTACTATTGACATATCGACCATTCACTTTTTTCCAGGCATTAGACACCGCTCTGCTACTATATAAAGCAATCCCATTATCCTGATTAACAGGTTCTCCATCCTGATATCTCCAGCTGTTTGCTTTTAACTCTTCTATATCTTCACTATCATCATCGGATATATTATCATTCTGCTCCTGTTCATCACTCAAATCTTTATTCGATTCTTCCGGTTCTTCTTCGGACACCGTATCCTCTTTAGATGTATCGATCCCTTGAGAAACCTGTTCCTCTCCATCTTCTTCTACCTGTGTGATATTTGATTGTTCCTCAGCGCTTGCTTTCATCGGTTCTAATGTTATCGTTCCCGTTAACATCAGTGCCGATAACATTAATGCAACCACTCTTTTTTGTTTCCTCATAATATACTCCTAAAATACTGCCTAATTACTGAGTTACGTAGCTGTTATCCGTACTTCCCGGTGCTCCTGCTCCTTGCGGAACCAGCTTTATCTCAATTGCCTCCAGACGTTTCGAAAGCCCTGTCGTACCTGCCGGTGCTCCGTTCTTTGCCCATCCAAGCCAACCATAGGTCTGACTGTGTACACGGTAATACACATCATACTTTTTCTCCATATCTCCAGTCAACTGAATCTGTATAGCTTCCAATCTCTTGGATTCACCGGATGTTCCTGATATTTCGCCATCCTTTTTCCAATCCTGCCAGCCATATGTCTGTACATGGGTACGGTATTCAATAGCACCATCTACTATCGGATTCACTAATTCCAGCTGAATAGCCTCCAGACGTTTCGCCTCTCCCGCTGTTCCTGACGTTTCGCCATCCTTTTTCCAATCCTGCCAGCCATATGTCTGTACATGAGTTTTATATTTTACCAATGATTGTATATATGGTGTATCCGTGTTTCCCGGTGGATTTTCTCCCTTTAAAACCAACTTAATCTGTATTGCTTCCAAACGTTTGGACTCGCCGGATGTACCTGCCATTTTACCATTTGCTGCCCAGTCTAGCCAACCATAATTCTGCGCATGTACACGATAATAAATATCATATTTATCTGCCATTTGACCCGTTAGTTCTATCTGTATTGCTTCCAGACGCTTAGACTCACCAGATGTTCCTGCTGTCGTTCCATTCTCTTCCCAATCCATCCAGCCATAGGTCTGACAATGTACTTTATATTTTATACTACCTGCTACGGACTGATTGCGCAAACTGATCTTCAATGCCTCCAGACGTTTCGATTCACCGGATGTTCCCGCTGTTTCTCCATCTGCCACTGTATCCATCCAGCCATAGGTCTGACAATGCACTGAATAATCAATTCCCTCTTCTGAAGATTCATTATCCGTTCCAGAATCGCCTCCATTGCCGCCGGAATTGTCTCCTGAGCTGTCTCCCGGTTTCCATCTTCCCTGTGATATGATTTTCACATAATCTTTGCTGATATAACTGTACATATTACCAACACTGTATTTACCAGAAGATATATCAACAGCTGAACGTCCGCTGTTCAGCACAGCATCGCTCTGGATTTCATAGAAACCGTCCTTCTCTCCACGGATTAATACCGAATAATTGGAATAGTTTCCTGTTGTATATAATACCGCCGTTGATGTGGATGCATCCTTCCGAACATTTACATTGTTATGTGTAATATTATCAATATCTTTTATTCCAATCGTATACTTTGCCTTATCTTTATATCCGCCATCTTTATCCAGATTCCAGGCTACATTAGCGATTTCCTCTCCCCAATATGGATTGGATGCATAACTAACGTTAATTCCACTGGCCTTATCACCCAAAAATGCGCCATGATAATATGTATAAGTAGGTCTTAGATATCGTTTCGATAAATAAGTTTCAGAAAAATCCTTAATGCATGCATCTACACTATTAAATGTATATGCCTGTCCTGTATCACTATCTATAGCATTCAATCCGAAAAGATTATTACGGTTTAGCGCAAAATTACTCTTTCCCCAACCACTTTCACATGCTGCCACGCTGGCCATAAGAAGAGCATTCGTACCATATGTATTCTGGTAATTTACAAATGTACTTCCGGTATTATACATCTTTGAACTGCTACCGGCATAAGTATTAATAAAATTGTTCAACTCACTGCCAGAATACTCTGTTACCGTTCTAAATGGCAGATACTGATAATAATTGTAATAAGGATTACCTGCATTCACTGCATGACTCCTGGTATTAGACTGATAATCAGATAACATTTTGAAATAATCGGTATAAAAATAATGTCCATCATAGCTGTAATAGGTAGTTCCAGCTGTCAAATAATCGGGACGCATTCCAACCATAACAGATGCACCCCAGCCAGGTGTTGTCATATCCATACATATATGGTGCACTAACGTTGTGTTATCCGCATAATAACTACTATAACTCTCTGCATCGTCAAAATCCGCAACCTGTACTTTGGATTCATCCACCTCACCAATCACGCCAGCTATCATAAACCGCACTTTTCCATTCGACGTACCAAGATATGCTCCATCCGCTCCAACAGCTCCACAGATATAGCCCGCTGCACCAGTCTTATATTCCGTGTATTCAGTCACCTGTGAACTGCTGATTGCTTCTCCTTTTTTATTAGCGCGGAAATTCACAATCTTTACTGAAGCACTTCTGGCTCTGCTATCCTCATCATCAGACAGAAGTGCTGCATCTGAATTACTTTCTTCTATCAAAGATGTATTACCGTTTTCGTCTATCCGATAAGTCTCTTCAAGTCTACGTTGACCATCCATCGATGTATCCTTGCATGATTCATCGTTAACTATTGACACATTCTGTTCTTCTGTTTCCTGCGAAACATCTTCTTGTGCATATACGGATGCCACATTTCCAAGCAACATTCCCATGCACAATATCCCCGTTACTATTCTTTTTGCTCTCCTCATACGCTTTCCTCCTGTGCCTACCCACTGATGCCATTAATCATTATACAAAAGGTCTTGCAACTCCTTTAACATTCGCTCTGGATCCGCTTCCATATCGAACCGGTGCCACCACTACTTTATTTGGCCATGCCTCAATCACCTGATTATTACCAAGATAAATTGCCACATGAATAACTGTTCCATTACTGCTCTGGTAGAAAATCAAATCTCCTCTTTGTCTCTGGTTATATGATACATGTTTAAACTTAGATGATGCCCACATATTTCTGGATTCATATTCATGGCCTGGCTGTGCATGACTAACTGGATTAATTGGCGATGTATCAATTCCTGCCGCATACAACGCCTGCATAACCAGACCACTACAGTCAATACCAAGTCCTGGTGCGCCAGACGCGCCAATCACATAATCATCACCAAGATAATCATAAGCTCTATTAATCATTGCCTCAATATGCTGATTACGAGTACTGTTTTCATTGACACGAATAGAACTCACATATGCTCCCCAAGACTCCCATTCTAGATCATTAAATCCCATTGCTTTCCATGTAATCAGGTCTACTGTACCAGTCTGCGGTAAACCGTGAGATTTTTGGAATTTCTTTACTGCATTTACTACATTGTCGCCATAGTAAGCTCCACCCATACCAATACCATTTCCCAGACCAAGTTTCTGAATTACTTTGCGTACTTTAATTCCTTCATATCCCTTGGAAAGATTATATCCTCCTCCTGAAAGGCTGATACTATCTTTAATCTGATAGTATTGAGATGGATTCTGATATCTTCTATATTTCTGTTCTGTATAATATCCACTGTTACTTCCCGGTGCACCAGCATCTTTGGATACCAATTTAATCTGAATACCTTCTAATCGATATCCTACTTTAGTTGTACCTGCTGCCTGACCATTTTTTGCCCAACCTAACCAGCCATAATACTGTACATGTGCCCGGTAATAAATGTCATAATATTTTGCAATATCACCACTTAACGAAATTTTAACCGCTTCAATACCATGTGTCCCATCTGTACAACCATTGACTATTCCATTTGTAGTCTCATCCTGCCATCCCACATTGGATAAATGTGTTGCGTACTTTATTTCACCGCTTGGCATATTAGCTTCGCTATTATTCAAGGATATCTTCAAACTTTCCAAACGTTTGGACTTACCGATTGTTCCAAGTATTTCTCCGCTAATCATTTCATCGCTTTCACCAGAATCCCGAATAATTCCACTATATGTCAATTTATCTGCTGTTAAACCTTTAATATATTTTATACCACTCGTATCTGGTACCGCTTCTCCATTTTTCACAATCTGAATGCGAACAGCTTCTATACGTTTGCTCAAATCAGTACTGCCTGCAGTCTCTCCATCTTTTGCATAACTGCTCCATCCAACATTTGCCATATGTACGCTATAATATACGCTATATTTTTCAGCCAATTCGCCTGTAAGGCGTATCTCCATTGCTTCAATACGTTTCGAAGATCCAACGGTACCAATCTGCTGTCCATTCTTCTTCCACTCCTGCCAGCCAACTCCCTGCACAAACGCACGATACTCAATATCTCCATCATATTCCTGATCTGCCAAGCTGATTTTTAACGCTTCCAATCTCTTAGACTTTCCAATCATTCCGCCATCAGCATTATCATAAACTTCTGGTAACCAACCATATGACTGAGAATGAGCTTGATATAAAACCCTACGAGTCACATAACTGTTGTCTTCACTTCCTGGGGCGGGATCTCCATCTTTGACCAGACAGATTTCAATTGCCTCCATACGTTTCCCATAAGTTGCACTGCCTGACTTTTCACCATCTTTCGCCCATCCAAGCCAGCCATAGCTCTGAATATGCGTTCTATAATATACATGATACTGATTAGCTAGTTCGCCTGTAAGCCTTATCCTCACAGCTTCTACACGTAGGCTTCTTCCAGATGTTCCTGCCATTTCACCATTGCTTACGTAAGGCTGCCAGCCTATTCTCTGTACATGAGCCGAATATTCAATTCCACCCATTTCTTCCGGAACATTCTCCAGATTAATCTTGACACCTTCCATTCGAAGTGATCTTCCTTCCGTACCGGCAAGTACTCCGTCCTTTACCGGATTCTGCCAGCCTATCCTCTGCACATGAGTGCTGTAGGAAATAGATGGTACCTGTTCTTCATTCTTTTCTTCATCTTTCTGTTCATACTCTTCCACATTCGCGGCATCATCTAACTTATTCTCGTCTTGTTGCTGCTCCTCTTCATAAACTTCATTCGATTCCTCGCCCGATTCAGCCTCAATTTGGCTCTGAATCTCAGTCCCATTTATTTCACTCGCTTTACTCTGCATTTCCGGCATCAAGCTGCTCACACAAAATGCTGCAATCAACACCAATGCAATTTTCCTTTTCATAATACTTACCTCCGCATATAGTACACGCAATTTTACATATCTCATTATAACGATTTTATATACCATTTTCAATGAAAAAGCAGAATCTTACAATTTCCAATTTAAGACTCTGCTTTTACTTACACTTTACGGTATTTCTATTCTTTAATTAAAACAACTTCTCCGGATACACCCCATCTACGATCAACTTCTGGATAGCTGCCACTACATCCGGCTTATCTTCTTTATAAGTCACACCGAACCACTCGTCATGTGACTTTCGCACCTCGACTCTCATCTTGCCTTCTTTCAGCAGATCTCCGATGATCGTCGGCAAAAGGTATTCACCTTTCAGATTCTCCGGATCCAGCTTCTCCAGGAACACATCAAACCCTTTCTCCAGCACATCAAAGAATGCCGGTGACAGTCCCCACATGTTCATAGAGACTTCTGATTCCACATCGATTGGCACAGCTCCGTCCTCTGTCTGCACTGCCGCACCTTCAGCTATCTTGACAATATTGGATGTCTCTATGATCTCAGACAGCATGCGGTGTTCATCTACCTTGCACACGCCACGGGTTACACCGCCGTTATCGCTCAAAGTATTCTTCAGCACAAAGCCTACCATACATGCTTCATATGCATTATTATCTTTTCTTCCAGTCAGATATGCATATGCTTCTCTGTAAGCTTCCTTGCCGTAATAATCGTCTGCATTGATTACCAGAAATGGCTCATCTACCACATCTTTACAGCACAGGATTGCCTGACCGGTTCCCCACGGCTTCTTTCTTCCTTCTGTCTTCTTCTGGAAACGCTCCGGGATATCATTCAGTTCCTGATAAGCGTATTCTACTTCTACCAACTTCTCCATGCGTCTGCCGATGATCTCTTTAAAATCCTTTTCCAGATCTTTGCGGATTACGAATACAACCTTATTAAATCCTGCCTCCAGCGCATCATGAATGGAATAATCCATAATGATCTCACCATTCGGTCCTACTGCTTCCAACTGTTTGATACCGCCGCCAAACCGGCTTCCGATTCCTGCTGCCATGACAACTAATGTTACTTTACTCATTTGTACCTCTCTTTGTCTGGTTTATTCTCCCAGACCATCTTCAATTGCTTTTACCATTGCTTCCATTGCTTCTTTTTCATCCGGCCCCTCGCACTCGAGCACGATTTCATCTCCGCTTTTAATGCATGCACCAAGTACACTGAGTACACTTTTTGCGTTAGCCATCGTATTGTCATAACGAAATCTGACACTGCATTCAAACTCCGATGCTTTGTTGCAGAAGATTCCGGCCGGACGCATATGAAGTCCCGTAGGATTGGTGATCTTTACTTTTTTTGTAATCATACTTTTAATTTCCTCCGCTATCTTTCTCTTCCAGCACGAGTTCTACTTCAACATCTTCTGTCAGCGTACATCCATCTGGCAGCTTAAACTGTACTGGCACTTTATAGGTTCCTGCTTTTGCATATTCAGCCAGATCAATGATTGCAATCTGCTCAATGTTCAGAGTATCCAACTGTTCCTTTGATCCTTTTACATGTACTTCCAGATTATCCGTTTTGTTATAACTCATGCGCAGGTTCTCACCCAGATTTTTCACTGTAATAGATCCAACTGGAAGTTCAAAGTTCTTGGTTCCGTCTTTTTCCAGTGTTACAGTAATAATTACCGAACTTGCGTTACTGTCTGCCAGTTCGATATCTTCCGGCAGATATTTGCTAATATCTATCGTATAATCTGTGCGGGAATCAATGGCTTCACCACTGAATTCTTCCGCAGGAATATCTATACTCTTAACCTTTGCCAAAGCATCTTCCGGTCCCGCAATCTCTATCTCTTCCGGAGCCAGCTTCACATTGGAAATGGAATATCCTTCTTTTACTTCAATTTCCGATGTATCCGCCTCCACAGGTACTGTCGTTGTCCGATACAGTGTTACCGATACACTCACACCTACATTACCCAGGTTGTTTGCCAGCCTTGACTGATCGATCACGTTATTGTTCTCATCGTACAATACCAACGCAGAATCCAGCACGGTATTCTCTGAGAGTCCGGACACATTAACTTCAGCCTCTACCTTACTGATCTTTTCCACCAGAGACTTTGGTCCGTTGATCGTTACCGTCTCCGGATCAGCTGTCAGCTTGCCGAGCACATAACCACTTCGTACCTGACCGCTTGCCACTGGTGTAATATATGTGGTCTTGCTTACATTATCCTCGATCTGTATCTGCAGATTACGCGGACTTGCCGTTGCTTCACAGCTGCCCTCATATCCATTTACCGTTACTTCCAATGGAATCTGTGTATTCAGATACATTTCCTTAATATCTGCTGTAACAACAATGTCGCTTGCCTTAATCTTACTCAGCGTCCGACGTTTTGCCGAAACTACTACGCTTACATTCTGCGTGTCGTCTACGATCTGATAAGTCTTATTCTGTTCCGTCAATATCTCGGAGTGTTCTACTGTAACCGGTATGTTCGTAAATGTCTTAGTCATTACCGGATCGTCAATATTGACCACTATCAGCCACAGCATAAATGCAAACAGGAAGGCTAACAGCTTCAGGCCAAAATTATTTTTCAGCTTTTTTATCATCATCATGCCTTCCTTTCTTCAGTTTTTCTACCAGAATATTCGCCGGATTCTTAGAATGCTTCCGTTGCTGGATTGCATGGAAGCGCTCTCTCAGTTCTGCTTCCGTCAGGTTTCTGGAAAGTCTGCCGCCCTGTGCTACAGATACTCCTCCGGTCTCCTCAGATACCACTACGATCATGGCATCACTGACTTCACTCATACCGACTGCCGCACGGTGTCTGGTTCCCAGATCCTTGCTCAGTTCCATGTTATCAGACAATGGCAGGTAACAGGTTGCCGCCACGATCCTGTCGTTCCGCACGATAATAGCTCCGTCATGAAGCGGAGTATTATGCTCAAATATATTGATCAGTACCTGGCTGGAGATCAGACAATCCATCTGAATACCGGTACTCTCATATTCTGTCAGCTGGATCAGCTGTTCTACTACGATCAGTGCTCCTGTTTTTACTTTGCTCATGGAAAATACAGCACGCACGATACCGTCAACTGTCTCATCACTGAACCGCACTCGTTCTTTGGAATCAAACGGAAGCATGGATGTCAGCATCTGTTTTTCGCCCAGCTTCTCCAGACCTCGCCGGAGTTCAGGTTGAAAAACGACCACTGCCGCCACAGCCATAACCGCTGCTGCTTCTTTTGCCAGCCACAGGATCGTATGCATCTGTAAAATGGCT
>OLPD01001315.1_pt1 | contig 12912 bp, 11 predicted proteins | sample 1672111 | NCBI WGS metagenome assembly OLPD01 (sample SAMEA3136646, study PRJEB25190) | human gut metagenome
AAAAAGCTCTATAATCTCTACAGTGGTTTTACCCACTACAGAAATTATAGAGCCATGATAAAGGTGCTTTTAGGTTCCTAAAGTTACAGCTATTAAGTTTGACCAGCCACTATTTCTGGAAAAAGTTTATCTAGGATTTTAGTAGTGATAGCTTGGCCAGGACCCTCAGCACAGTAGGTGTGCATATACATCGAAGGGTTAAAGTTGAGCTCAATGCAGGTGCAATGAGGATTTTCCTTGGTGGCAATTTGAGTTTCATCTGGAATTATCAGATCAACCCCGCAAGCCCAGGCGCCCATGCTAGTTGCCATGGCTGCGGCTAATTCTTGGTAAGAGGAATCCATGGTCTCAGTGACATCAATAGAGTCACCACCTGTAGAGATGTTGGAATTACGACGCAGATTGACCTTTTTTCCTTCTGGGAGAATATCATCAGGTGTATAACCCTGTTGAGCTAACATTAGTTGTTCGATGTCTCCTAGCTCAATGATTTCCAGAGGTGACCGGTGATCACGGCCACGCAATGGATTAGCATTTTTCTGAGCGACTAGTTCACGAATGGTGTGTTTGCCATCACCAATAACATTGGCAGCGACACGCAGAAGCACAGCCTCACAACGCCCATCCAAGATGAAGAAACGGTATTCGGTTCCTGGAATAAATTCTTCAACAAGGACAGAGGTATCTTCTGCGAAAGCAATTTCAAGGGCTTTTTGATAGTTGTCAAGACTGGCAGGTTCTTGGAAAATGGAAATTCCCAGACCAAAGTTAGTTGACTTGGGTTTGACAACAATTTGCTTATCCTTGATAAGAGGGTAGTAGGCAAGTCCTTCCTCAAGACTGGTAAATTCGTCTCCTGAAGGAACTGGAAAGCCAGCATCTGCTAGAATCTTCTTGGTTACGGTCTTATTAGCCATAGCAAGGGGAACCACGTAGTTGTCTTTTGAGGTCATGTTACCGTTTTTGACGTATTCAACATGGTCTTGGTGCCAAAGTTTTAGGAATTGATCTTGCTCATCCAATATTTCAAAGTGAATCCCCTTTTGGATGGCATCAAAGAGCAACATCTGGGTGGAGAGTTCCATCTCTTCATAGCCCTTGAGAGCATAGTGGGCAGTCCAGTCGTAATCATGATAGGCAAGAGCCTTGTTTAAAGCAAATTCGGCTAGAGATTTGTCTTTGATATAGGGTAAGAGCTGGGCAGAGAGCGTTTGATTTGGATCCGCAAAGGCTGCCTTAACTTGTTTAACCAGATCTTGATGATAGTCACCAAGTCCAAAGTGTTGCACCAGTTGGTCTAGGGCAGTTACAATGTCCTGAGTTTTAGCCTCCGAAGGTAGAGGTTCTAGAGGATGAGAGAGGGCAATTTTCTCATTTAGCGCGTGGCCTTGTGCAAGAGCTTGGTCGACATTTTCAGGGCTATCAAGCCAAAGGAAGGCTAAAATGAGTAAGTGCACAGTGTCCATAGTAGTCTGACTAATACCGATACGCTCAAAAGGGTTAAGGTCGAAATTACGGAACTCTAGGTAGGTGATTCCCTTGTCAAGGAAGGAACGATTAACCTTTTGTCCACGGAAACGAACAGCTGAGTAAAATTCTTTCTCTGCAATCAAATCTCCTTGTTCGATATAGGTTTCAATGGCTGAGACATAATCTTCTAGACTTACAAAGGATACTTGAATCTCTTCCTTATTGACATAGCCGTGGTCACTGTTACGGAAGGAACGCACAGGTTCTGGAACTTCCTGGTCAAAGAAACCTTGTTCGGCGATGGGTGAGGCCCCAAAGAGATAGGTAATCACCCAACGGTAGCGCAAGTAGTTTTGAGCCAGCTTAAGATAGAGGGCGTTTTTGAAGGCAATCATATCGGTCTGATCACTTTCTTGGAACAAGGCCTCAACTAAATCTTTACCCAGTTCCATATTATAGTGGATACCTGAGATAGCTTGTAGTTTAGTTCCGTATTTTTCAGCCAAATAGTTACGATAATGGCGTTCGAAGTCATTTTCCAGTTGAGCAACTTGAATCTCCTCTGCCTTTAGACGAGGTGGCATGGACAAAGGCCAGAGAACCTCGTCTGTAGCAATAGAGCGGCCAGCTACATCAGTAATAGCTCCCAGAAATCGGCAAGCCTCAGTAGTAGATTTGGCAACTGGTGTGATGAGTTCCATCTGAAACTCGCAAAAATCAGTCTGAATATAGGGGTGGAAACTACGAGCTCCTAGACAGGATGGGTGAGGTGTATGCACCAGTTGTCCTTGCCTATCGACACGTAGACTCTCGCGCTCGATTCCAAAATTAGCTTGGAGAATAGGGCTGGTAGCTTCCAGTTTTTGAAGTAGTTGGTTTAATGTCATAGAATCACCTTTTCATCTAATGTTAGTGATAGTCTATTATAAATAGGAACAGAAAACAAATTTCTGCTACGGTTAAGAGGAATTTCCGAATATTTTGAATGAGTTTGTGAAAAATGAACAGATTTCAATCAAAATATTCGGAAATTAGAACAATTCTCAGTTACATAAAATTTTACTTGCAATTTAAATCAAATTAGCCTATACTAGTGAAGTATATATGAGAACGAAAGAATCCCTAGGGTATGCCCTCAGGGGCTTTTGTATGCCTTCAAAAGGGTATAACCGTTCTTTTATAGATAAAATATGAGTATTTAGCTGGATATTTTAAATGTTTCCTTTGAATAGAGCAGACATTTTTTTCATAGTGGCAGTAGTTAACCAATAGTCTAGGTCTTGTTGAGAACAAAGTAATAATCTCATAAGTCACCCTGTTCGCCCAGCGATACTTTCACTGTGATGACTTGGAGAACTCGCTTTATCTATCACTGAATGAAACACGCTCTGCACAGAGTAGGCGATATTTTTCACCGTGGTAGTAGTTATAGAAGTCAAAAGACTTCTATAACACGGAAGTTTTGAGACTGAGGATCAAAACTTAGCTATGAGATTCCGACGGAAGCTGCTAGCGTCCGAAGCCACTTAAGAAAAATATCAAAAGAAAAAAGAATAAAAACGGAAGTAATTATGTTTCAAACCCTGATCGCCCAGATAAAGGAATACAAGAAACCCTCAATTCTAGCGTCCCTCTTCATGACGCTAGAAGTTATGTTTGAGATTTCCATTCCCTTTGTCATGGCTAATCTTTTGGACAAAGGTGTCCAGCAATCTAACATGTCTAACATTTGGCTCTATGGTGGCCTCATGTTGGTCTGCGCCTTCCTGTCGCTTTTCTGTGGTATGCAGTCGGCACACTATGCAGCCTTTGCCTCTGCTGGATTTGCCAAGAATCTACCTTGATTAATCGTTTCTACGACATCCAATCTGGTGTGATTACTTATGATGGCATCGATGTGAAACTGATTGAAAAAGATTCTCTTCGTCGATCACTTGGTATCGTACTTCAAGATACGCATCTCTTCACAGGGACTATCGCTGAAAATATTGCCTACGGCCGTGCGGATGCGACTCGCGAGGAAATTCTTGAAGCTGCTCGTATTGCTAACGTGGATTCTTTTGTGCAACATTTGGACAATGATTACGACACTGTTCTTACAGATGATGGCGCAGGCTTATCTAATGGACAACGTCAGCTGATTGCCATTGCGCGTGCTGCCCTTGCCAATGCACCGGTTCTCATCCTTGATGAAGCGACTTCTTCGATTGACTCTCGTACTGAAAAAATGGTACAAGAGGGGATGGACCGGCTTATGGAAGGACGTACGGTATTCGTTATCGCCCACCGTCTTTCAACCATCGTTAACTCTGACGTTATCCTGGTTATGGATCATGGGCGTATCATTGAACGTGGTGACCATGATACCCTTATGGAACAAGGTGGTACCTACTACCGACTTTATACTGGCGGTCTTGAAATTGATTAATATGTAAAAGGTTTCTTTTGAGTTTTCTCTTGTAAAAACGATAGATTTGATCTCTTAAATCTCAACTTCTTCTAAACCGTGTGCGTCCAGGCGATATATTTTTTGACAAACTTGTCTGAGGTAGTTGACATCATGTAATACTGTAAGAAGTGCACCTGGATAGTTCTCGAAGAGCTGTCGGACTTGGGGTTGTGAGGTGGGTGAAAAATTTCTGGTTGGTTCATCTAAGATCAAGAGTTGAGGGCTTTCTATGACGATGTGCAGTAGGAGTAGTTTTCCTTTTTGGCCACCAGATAGGCCAGCGATTGAAGGCACTGCACCTATAAAATGAGACACAAGAAAACACTCTTGTTGAATTCTGGTAAACTAGAAACAGGAGTGTTTTGTTATGGTCAAAAAAAGCATATTCAGTAGAAACTAATCTAGCCTGTATCGAATGATTCTATTCTGTTCTCAAATATGAAACCTTCTATCTCCATAAGTGAAGAAACTTAACTAAAGATAGTATAACAGATATTGTTAAAATTACATCATATTAATTGAAATTGGCTCTAAGGAAAATAATATCAGTGGCTCAAGAACATATGATTCTTTCGGTGAAGTTCTAGCGAAATATACTAAATATGGGGATTTAAACGACTTCCTCAACTACAATCGAAAACTTTTTACGACTATCGACAATATGAATGATTGGTTTATCGATGCCACTAAGGATAAGGTCTACGTTGTAGAAAAGGCGTCTCAAAATGAAGGTGTTGGCGAGCACAAGTATCGTGCTTAAGATAACTTAACACGTGGTTTACACAGAAAAATGATTCTACCATTATTGAATCTTGATAAGACAGAGATGTTCTTGATTTCAACCTATGACACCATGTCTTATGGAACAGATAACAAGTACAATACGACTCTTGAAAAATTGAAATCTGAGATTGATTTAGCTGCCCAACGTCAAATCAAACTACCTTGATTTCTGGCATAGATTGGCTACAGACAAAGTTAAAAACAGGTTGTTCAAAGATATTGTCAATCCTGTCTGGGAAGGTTTCTATGTCTGGGGTCATGGTTGGCCAGGTTGGCCAGAGCGTTACGGCCAATTCAAGAACAGTACGGAAGTCTATGCGCCAATTCGTGAAATCTATGGTCCAGTTGGTGAGTACTATGGAGACAATGGAGCCATGGCTGGTGCCTATGCTGCTATCTATGAGAATCCATATGATAATCGTGCCAAGGTTACTTACGTCATGTCTAACATGTGATTAGTGAGTACGGTGCTTCGGCCCTCACGCATGAAACTACCCACTTCAATGACCGTATTGCCTACTTTGGAGATTATGGTCGTCGTGAAGGAACAGACGTTGAAGCTTATGCCCAAGGTCTTCTTCAATCACCAGCTACTCAGGGGCATCAAGGTGGATACAGTGCCTTAGGAATGAACATGGCCTTTGAAAGAGAAAACGACGGTAATCAGTGGTACAACACTAATCCAAACAAGTTGAACTCACGTGAAGCCATCGACCGTTACATGAAGGGTTACAACGACACCCTCATGCTTCTTGACTCACTTGAAGGGGAAGCAGTCCTCAATCAAGGAAATCAGGACCTCAATAACGCATGCTTCAAGAAGGTAGATAAACAGTTACGAGGTAACAGTAAAAATCAATACGACCAGGTTCGTTCTCTAAGTGATAGTGAAAAGGCTATTAACTTGACTTCTATTGATGACCTTGTAGATAATAACTTTATGACCAATCGTGGTCCTGGGAATGGTGTCTATAAACCAGATGATTTCTCTTCTGCCTATGTCAATGTCCCTATGATGTCTGCTATTTATGGTGGTAATACCAGTGAGGGATCTCCAGGAGATATGTCCTTCAAGCATAACACCTCCAGACTCTGGGGTTACTATGGCTATGAAAAAGGCTTCCTAGGTTATGCAACTAACAAGTATAAAAAAGAAGCAAAAGCGGCTGGTAAGGACACCCTTGGAGACGACTTTATCATTAGCAAGATTTCTGATGGTCAGTTCAACTTACTAGAAGACTTCAAGAAGGCCTATTTCAAAGAAGTGAAAGACAAATCATCACATGGTTTGACGACAGTTGCAATTGACGGTACAACAATAAGCTCTTATGATGGTTTATTAGCCTTGTTTAAAGCTGCAGTAGCAAAAGATGCTGCAACTATTAAAACAGATAATAAGGGGAATAAATCTGTGTCAACAAGTCATACGACGAAACTCAAAGAAGCTGTCTATAAGAAACTCCTACAAGAGACAGATAGTTTCACAAGTTCTATTTTCAAATAATAGATGAAAGAATTCCCTTTGGCGACAATGAATTGCACCCCAAAAAGTTAGACAGAGAAGATCTAACTTTTGGGGTGCTTTTATTATGAAATTGAGTTATGAAGATAAAATTCAAATATATGAATTAAGGAATCGTGGTTTCGTAGTGAACCATAAGAAGGTCTAACGTCTGATGAGAGTTCTTGGTCTAACCGCTCTAATTCGTCGTAGACGCAAGTATTCTTCATATCAAGGAGAGGTTGGCAAGAAAGCAGAGAATCTCATTCAACGCCAGTTCGAAGCATCTAAAACAATGGAAAAGCGCTATACAGATTTGCCATTCCAACAAGCAGCCAAAAACTCTATTTATTACTCGTTTTAAATGGTTTCAATAGTGAACTTATTGCTTATAATCTTTCTCCATAGTGACCAGGGATGGCAATATCAACATCAGTATTATCATCGATTTTTAGAAGAGAAAGGAATCCAACCGTCCATGACAAGTAAGGGGAATCGTCCAGACAATGGCATGATGGAATCCTTCTTTGAAATTCTTAAGTCTGAGATATTTTATGGTTATGAGAAGACGTTATAGGTACTTGAGAAATTGGAACAAGCTATTTTAGACTATATTAATTATTACAACAACAAATGCATTAAGGTAAAACTAAAAGGACTCAGTCCTGTGCAATACTGAACTAAATCCTTTACTTAAATTGATTGTCTAATTTTTTGGGGTCAGTACAGTAAGGTGGTGGTTTTGCGTACGCTTTTTACACTGAACTTTAGTTCAAAAATAGTGAATTTCCTTAGTTTGACTATGGGATTCAATCTATTTGGGGTGAGTAGATAATTGAGCCGCTTTTCAAACTTTTTAATGGTGAAAAAATAATCCATCTCACTCTTGATGAAGTAAGACGGATTATTGTTGTTTAAATTAGTACTGTCTTTTAAAGTGCTTTAAAAAGAGATTGAGCAGGTATAGTATTTCCTTAGTATTTGTTATTCTATGAAAATCTCTAGTTTAAATCAATTTATGTATGTTATTTTCCTATTCAGGTTTATGGTTCAAATCATTATCTCTAAAAAACTAGACATTGGAGTAAAAGGTATCATTTATCTGAATATTGTAATTATGATCTCAAAACCGTAGAAAATAGTGAAGATATGATTTACCTATTTTGTACTGTTTCTTAATGTTAATTTTGTTCCTAGTTTAGTAAGTGTTGGTATTTTTCGAGGTGCTAATAATTGTTTATTGAGAATATCCATAGCTGTTCGTCCCATTTCTTCTGTATAGACAGTGACACTAGAAAGTGGAGGATACACTTGTTTAGCTAGAGTTGTATCGTTAAAAGAGATAATTTGAATGTCGTCAGGGACCTTGATACCATTTTCCTGAAGTGCTCTGAGTGCACCAATAGCTAGACTATCACTAGCCGCAAAGTAAGCATCAGGTAAAGTAGCTCCACTCTTAATCTTAGAATCAAGAAGTTCATAGCCAGATTGGACAGTGAAGTCACCAGTCAGAATAAAAAGAGGGTCATAGATTCCCTTTTCCATACAGTAGTTCCGATAAGAACGTAAACGAGGATCAGAGATGATTTCAGTTGCATCTGTTGTTTTTTCTTGCCCAATGAGTAGGCCTATATTATTACAACCTTGTTCTTTAAGATAACAGAGTGCCGATTGTACGGAGTTTTCAAAATCAGTAGTAACACATGGATGTCCTTGATTAAGAGTATCACTATCAACAAAGACCAGAGTCTTTTTTAGTCTTTCTAGTTTCGCAATTTGTTCACGACTAAATTTTCCGATACATAGTACACCAACGACCTCCTCTCCTAGACTTGAAGGAATGTCGTTGAAAAAGTGAAGCATCTCGTAGTCTAGTTCATAGGCTCTTTTTTCAATACCAAGTCTAATATTATAATAGTAGATGTCATCTAACTCGTGTTCTTCACTAACCCATTGAATAATTGCCACTTGATACTTTTCTTTTTTTGAATTATTAATTGTTTTGTATTTAGTATATCCGATTTCATCAGCGATAGTTAATATCCGATGTCTAGTATCCTCTGTTACGGAAAGAGTTTCATCTTTATTAAGAACACGTGAAACAGTTGAAATAGATACACCTGCTAATTTTGCGATATCTGCTAATGTAGCCATAGTATCCTCCTCATATTTCAGTATAACATAACTTTTATTTTTTTACCTATATTTTACTAAAAAAATAGTAAAAATATTGATTTTCCATGTGAAAGGGGTTACGATTTCAGTATAAACAAAAAGAATAAGTGAGATACATCCTATGAATACATCACAGTTAAGAGAAAAGTTTAAAGAAGTTTTTGGTGTAGAAGCAGATCATACTTTCTTTTCACCAGGTCGTATTAATTTGATTGGTGAGCATACGGACTACAATGGAGGTAACGTCCTTCCGGTAGCTATTACCCTAGGTACTTACGGAGCGGCCCGCAAACGTGATGACAAAGTTTTGCGTTTCTTCTCAGCTAACTTTGAAGAGAAGGGAATCATCGAAGTGCCACTTGAAAATCTTCGTTTTGAAAAAGAACACAACTGGACAAACTATCCAAAAGGTGTTCTTCATTTCCTGCAAGAAGCTGGGCATACGATTGATTCAGGTATGGATATTTACATCTATGGTAACATTCCAAACGGATCAGGCTTGTCATCATCATCATCTTTGGAATTATTGATTGGTGTTATTGTTGAAAAACTTTATGACATTAAATTGGAACGCCTGGACTTGGTTAAAATCGGAAAACAAACGGAAAATGACTTTATTGGCGTTAACTCTGGTATCATGGACCAATTCGCTATTGGTATGGGAGCTGATCAATGTGCGATTTACTTGGACACAAATACTCTAAAGTATGACTTGGTACCCCTTGACCTCAAGGATAATGTCGTAGTCATCATGAACACTAACAAACGTCGTGAATTGGCTGATTCTAAATACAATGAACGTCGTGCTGAATGTGAAACAGCAGTATCTGAACTACAAGAAAAATTGGATATCCAAACTCTCGGTGAATTAGACTTCTTGACATTTGACGCATACAGCTATTTGATTAAAGATGAAAACCGTATCAAACGTGCACGCCATGTAGTTCTTGAAAATCAACGTACACTTCAAGCTCGTAAAGCTCTTGAAGCAGGAGATTTGGAAGGCTTTGGACGCCTTATGAATGCTTCTCATGTGTCATTGGAATATGATTACGAAGTTACAGGTCTTGAACTTGATACTTTGGCACACACAGCTTGGGAACAAGAAGGAGTATTAGGAGCCCGCATGACAGGAGCTGGTTTCGGTGGATGTGCCATTGCACTTGTAAACAAAGACAAAGTTGAAGACTTCAAAAAAGCAGTTGGTCAACGCTATGAAGAAGTCGTTGGTTATGCACCAAGCTTCTATATTGCCGAAGTAACTGGTGGTTCACGAGTACTTGATTAATGAGAAAGAAGTAGAGATTATGGCTGAAAATTTAGTAAACACTTTTGTAACTCAGGTTATTGAAAATAGTGATTATGAGGAATTGGACCGTATCTATTTGACAAACAAAGTTTTTACTTTGGTTGGAGAAGGAGTTGCTGATGTTGAAACAGATAGCTCTGAATTGATTGACCTTAAAGACCAGTTGCTTCAAGCAGGTGTTAAAGCTGGTTCCGTAGGTGAACTTAACGAAGAACAAGATATCATCGGTGCTCAACTCATGGACTTAATTACACCAAGACCGAGCGTTGTCAATCGTAACTTCTGGGATACTTATAAATCTAACCCAGAGCAAGCAATTGCTGACTTTTATGCACAAAGTAAACGAAATGATTATGTGAAAGTCAAAGCCATTGCACAAAATATTGCTTATAAAGCACCAACTAAATACGGTGACTTGGAAATTACGATTAACCTTTCAAAACCTGAAAAAGATCCCAAAGCCATCGCTGCAGCTAAAAATGCGGTAGCTTCTGATTATCCAAAATGCCAACTTTGTATGGAAAATGAAGGTTATTTGGGTCGCATTAATCACCCAGCCCGCAGCAATCACCGTGTTGTTCGTTTCCAAATGGAAGACAAGGAGTGGGGCTTCCAATACTCGCCTTATGCCTACTTTAACGAACATTCTATCTTCTTTTATGGTAAGCACGAACCAATGCACATCAGTCCATTGACGTTTGGCCGTCTCCTAACAATTGTTGAAGCATTCCCTGGTTACTTCGCAGGTTCAAATGCCGATCTTCCAATTGTAGGTGGTTCAATTCTTACACATGAACACTATCAAGGTGGTCGCCATACCTTCCCAATGGAAGTAGCAGGCATTAAAGAAAAAGTTAGCTTTGATGGTTACTCTGATGTTGAGGCTGGCATCGTTAATTGGCCTATGTCTGTTCTTCGTCTAAGAAGTGAAGACAAGGAAAGACTTATCGCTCTTGCAACTAAAATCCTAAATTGCTGGCGTGGTTATTCAGACGAAAAAGCTGGGGTCTTGGCTGAGTCTGATGGACAACCTCACCACACCATTACTCCAATTGCTCGTAGAAAAGATGGCAAATTTGAATTGGATTTGGTTCTTCGTGACAATCAAACTTCTGAAGAATATCCAGACGGTATCTATCACCCACATAAAGATGTTCAACATATTAAGAAAGAAAATATTGGTTTGATTGAAGTTATGGGATTGGCCATTCTTCCACCTCGTTTGAAAACAGAACTTAAAGATGTTGAAGATTATCTATTAGGTCAAGGTAACCAAGTTGCTCCAATTCACCAAGAATGGGCAGATGAACTCAAAGCTCAAAATCCGAATATTACGGCTGAGGAAGTGACAGAAGTTGTTCGACAATCTGTTGCAGATATCTTTGCTCGTGTACTAGAAGATGCAGGTGTTTATAAGACTAATAGTGAAGGCTTGGATCAGTTTAAAGCATTTGTAGATTTTGTAAATTTAGCTGATTAATTGTTTTTTCTGAAGAAAGGAGATAAGAAATGGAAAATATATTTAACAAATTTAATTTATTGTGGGGAGGTTTCATTGCACTTATGACAATGATATTCGGAAAGTACTGGATAGTATTTGTAGGATTTTTAATTTTAAATGCACTAGATTTTTATACTGGAAGAACTAAAGCTAGAAAACAAAACAACCTTAGTACTAAAAGAGGTAAGGAAGGTATTCAAAATAAAGTACATCTTTGGATTTTAGTTGTATTAGGATTTATGTCTAGTTGGATATTTACAGAACTTGGAAATGCTTTAGGTTTAGATTTAGGTTTTACAATAGCTATAGGTTATATGGTATTAGGAGCATTAATTATAAATGAATTTGATTCTATAATAGAAAATCTAGTTGAATGTGGAGTAGAAGTCCCTGGTATTTTAACTAAAGGACTTAAAGTAGCAAAAGATATTTTAAACGCTAAGGAGGAAAATTAAAATGAAAAAACAATACGGATTTATAGAATTTGAAAATATAAAAGAATTTGAAGAGTGGTTAAACAATCAAAAAGTAAGTAGAACTATAAACAAACTTCAAGTACATCATATGTATGAACCAAGTTATGATAATTGGGAAAGTGATATCGCATTAAGACGACAAAACAACATTAGATCATATCATAAAAACACTAATGGATGGTCAGATATAGCGCAACATTTTTCAATATTCCCAGACGGGCATATAGTTACAGGAAGAAGCTTAAACTCTACACCAGTTGGTATAAAAGGTTGGAACACAGGAGCTATATGTGTCGAAATATATGGAGATTTCGATAAAGGTCGAGATATAATGAACTCAGCACAAAAAGAGGCAGTTATAGCTTGTTATGCTTTACTTGCTAAAAAGTTTAATATACAAGTTAATAGTAACTATATTAGACCTCACTGCTGGTTTACAGCGGGAGGAACTTATCTAGGGGACTATAGCCAACCAAAGTCTGCTAAGAGTTGTCCTGGAACTAACTTCATGGGATATGGTAATACAAAAGAAGCATTTGAAAACTTTTATAGAGATATAAGAAATTATCAATCATCAGGGCATATTTCAAACAACACACCTTCGCAAAGTGCAACTGAAACAGCAGTTAATCAAACTGGTACAGTAAATGCAACATCATTAAATGTAAGAAGTGGACCAGGTACTAATTACAGTATACTAGGCAAATTAAAAAATAATACTCAAGTATCTATTGTTGCTAAATGTAGCAAGAACTGGTTGAAAATAAAATATGGTAGTGGGTATGGATATGTAAGTGCTGACTATATAGATAATATAAAAGATATATCTACAAAGTGGGAAAATAGAGATTATAACTGTAAAGTAAGAGCTACAGCTAATCTTAACCTTAGAACAGGAAGAGGAACTAATAACAGTATAATTACAACAATTCCAAAAGGTACAATATTTGAAGTTAGTTATATTTATAACAACTGGGGAAGTACATGGGATTTTAAAGGACAAGTAGGTTATTTCTCATGTGACTACATAGAAAGAATATAAAAGTTTTTTACACAAAATAAAAAATGGCTAGGTTGGATATTTTTTTAATCCTTCCTAGCTATTTTTTTTATTTATTCTCATATTCTTTTACCAATCTATAAAATGTATTCCTTTTTAATCCTAAAATCTCCATAGATTTTACTGCCGTAAGTTCTTTATTTTTCCACCTATTATATATCTCAATAAATTGAGGAGTTATTTCTGTT
>OLPD01001317.1_pt1 | contig 12906 bp, 8 predicted proteins | sample 1672111 | NCBI WGS metagenome assembly OLPD01 (sample SAMEA3136646, study PRJEB25190) | human gut metagenome
CCGATTCTTCATCCGAAGAAACAGTCACACTCCATCTTCCGAATCTACGCTTTATCTGTATGGATGCCACAGATCTTCCGGAAGTTTTTGCTGAAAATGAAGTATCCCGGATCTATCTGAATTTCTCCGATCCATGGCCGAAAGCCCGCCATGCAAGAAGACGTCTGACATCTGCAGAATTTTTTGCCCGCTATGACAAGATCCTCATTCCGGATGGCACTGTCGAATTTAAAACAGACAACCGAGATCTCTTTGATTTCTCCACCGAACAGTTGGAAACATCCGACATCTGGAAAATGACCGCATGTACCTATGACCTGCATCATGATCCTGCCATGAACGAAGGCAATGTCATGACAGAATACGAGGAGAAATTCTCTTCCATGAAACATCCGATCAACAAACTGATTGCGGCAAGGAAATAAGCATATGCCTCTTGCACGTTCATCATACGCATTTTTTACTTTGTATCATATAATAAAGTAACAATAGTCTGTGCAGAGGTACACATTCATGAAACCGAAACGAAGACGACGGCACTCCTGTTTTTGTTTTACCAACATTTGCAACAGGCGCTGTCACAGACCATTCTCATGTCTTTTACATTCTTTCTGCGAAGTATGCCGGTACCTGAATACAGACACGGACTGCCATACGAAGAAAAGAGGCTGATTTATGAAGCATGTCACTACAGCAAATTTTCCTGCTGTTATACACAATTCCGGCGTGCCGGTCGTTGTGATGTTTTACGCATCCTGGTGCACAAAATGTGCAATGATGAAACCAATTGCAGAAGAAATATCCGGCAAATACCATGCGCAGTATTTATTTATAGAAGTAGACATTGACGAATCACCACTCTTATCCAAAACTTATACGGATGATCTCGTCCCGACATTTGTCTGCTTTAAAAACGGTACAGTTCTCGCCTCTTTCGGCGGACTGATTTCCTCTTCTATATTAGAAGAACGCCTAAAGAAAATCTTCAGAAAGAGTTAAGACAGATTTTCTTTGCAAACCAAAACGATTATGATACTATAATGATGCCAGCTCCCATATAATAATGGAAAAGATTGCAAAATCAATACATTTCTGCAGTCTTCTGGCATCATTTTTATTTAAACTCATTAAAAATACATCTGGTAATACCAGTCATAAAAGGAGGTACGGCAACAGCCATTATTATGAAAAAATTAAAAAAAATCATTCCACTTGCTCTGGCAGTTACACTTACATGTGCAAGTCTTCCGATGATCGCCAACGCAGACAGTTCCAAAGTTGTTACGATCGGGACAAACCTGTCAGACGACCAGAAGAAGTCTATGTATGAATATTTCGGAACAAGCAAAGACAGTGTAGAAACGATCGAAGTTACCAATCAGGACGAACGTAAATATATGGAAGGAATTGCATCTGAAGCTCAGATTGGTCACAAGACTTACAGCTGTTCTTATGTAGAACCAACTACAAGCGGCGGTATCCAGGTGAAGGTCGCAAACCTTACATTTGTAACCAGTTCCATGATTGCCAGCACTCTGACAACTTCCGGCGTAGAAAACTGCAACGTTGTTGCGGCATCTCCGATCGAAGTATCCGGAACTGGTGCTTTAACCGGAATCATGATGGCTTATGAGACTGCAAGCGGTGAGAAATTGGACGAAGGGCAGAAAGAAGCCGCTACAGAAGAGCTTGTAACTACCGGTGAACTTGCTGACGATATCGGACAGAACAAGGCAACGGATCTGATGAACGATGTCAAAGAAGATGTCATTGCAAATGATATCAGCGACGAAGATAAGATTGCAGATACAGTCGATGAAAAAGCGAAAGATCTGGACGTTAATCTCACCGACGAGCAGAAAGATAAGATCGTATCCCTGATGGAGAAGATTTCCCAGTATGATTACGATGTCAAATCTCTTCAGCAGACGCTGAACAACCTGGAAGGCAAGAGCGAAGGTTTCTTCACAAAACTAGTCGATAACATCAAAGGATTTTTCGGCGGAAATGACAGCAATTCCGGTGGAATCATCAGCCAGACCAAAGATGATATTCTCGGAAGTGATGTTGTCAGCAACAGCACACTGGACGATATCAAAGACAAAGTTCAGAATGCGGATACTGAAGGCTGGTGGGATAAAGTCGTGAACTTTTTCAAAGGACTGACCGGAAGTGATTCAGATTCCTCAGACAGCAATTCTTCGGACGACAGTTCTTCCAACTAAAGTCACTGTACTTTCGATATTTTACAGACGGAGGATACAGGTATGAAAATACTGAATTTCGGGTCATTAAATATTGATCACGTATATAAAGTACCGCACTTTGTGAAGAAAGGGGAAACCCTTTCTTCCGAAGATTTAAAACAATATCCGGGTGGAAAAGGACTGAACCAGTCTATCGCCCTTGCAAAAGCCGGCATGTCAGTCTGGCATGCCGGAGTCATCGGAGCCGATGGACAATTTCTCTCTGACATTTTGACTGCTGCCGGAGTACATACAGAACTTCTGCATACCGACACAAAAACGCCAACCGGGCATGCAATCATCCAGAATGATGTGCAGGGAGACAATTGTATTCTTCTCTATGGCGGAACAAACCAGCAAATCACAACAATATATGCAGATGAAGTTCTCTCTCATTTTGGCTCAGGAGATTACCTGGTTCTCCAGAATGAGATCAATCAGCTCTCTTATATCATTATCAATGCGAAGGCCAGAGGCATGAAGATCATCTTGAATCCATCTCCAATGGATGCGAAGATTTTTGAACTTCCGCTGCATCTCATCGATCTGTTTTTTGTAAATGAGATTGAAGCTGCCGGGCTGATTAAGAGCAAACTGTCGGATGCTGATATTTCCGATAACGAAAAGCTTGCTTCCAGACTGCAGGAGCTTTTCCCTGAGAACGATTTTGTACTGACACTCGGCGAAGAAGGTTCTATGTATCTCTCTTCCGACACACAGATTTATCAGCCAGCCTTTAAAATAAAAGCTGTAGACACAACCGCTGCCGGAGATACATTTACCGGGTTCTTTTTATCCGGACTGTTACACGGCAAAAATATTCCTGCTTCGCTGGAACTGGCGTCAAAAGCATCTGCCATTACCTGCTCCAGAGCGGGAGCGGCTGTCTCTATCCCGACGATGGAGGAAGTGAAATAGCTAAGCGGTGACTCTATTCGAGTTTCTTTTACTTTTCAGAACCTTCCCCGCTCATTCGCAAAATCGCGCGTCCTCGCGCTTTTCCGCTGCTTCGCAGCTCTTTTGCTCATGTTCGGGGCGGTGACTCTATTCGAGTCACCTGTATAAAAAGAAGAACCGGATACTCACATGTAAACATGTGTATCCGGTTCTTCTTTTTATACTTGGTTCTGAATAGTTACTCTTAAAATTCAAAAACTGCTACGCCGTATGGTGGAAGAGAATATGCGAATGAATATGGTCTTCCGTCGCATTCCTGCTTCTGTGCTTTGTATACCTGCGGGCGTTTCTCACCCGTTCCACCGTATTTCTCTTCATCGCTGTTCAGCAGCAACTTATACTGTTTTCTCTTCGGAACACCGACACGATAATCTGCTCTTTCCATCGGTGTGAAGTTACATACAAACAACAGATTCTTCTTGCCATCTTTGGAATGACGCATGAAGCTGAAAATACTTCTGTATGCGTCATCAGCATTGATCCACTCAAAGCCACCAAATTCATGATCTGCCTCATACATCGCTTTTTTATTCTTATACAAATGCAGAAGATCACGTACCCAGTTCTGGATCGCCTGATGTTCCGGCTCTGCAAGAAGATACCAGTCCAGCTCTCTCTCCTCACTCCACTCACGGAGCTGTGCAAATTCCTGTCCCATAAACAACAGTTTCTTACCGACATGTCCCATCATAAATGCATATCCGACTTTCAGATTCGCATATTTATCAAATCCAAGTCCCGGCATCTTATTCAACATTGAACACTTCAGATGTACAACTTCATCATGCGACAGAACCAGAATATAGTTCTCACTATATGCATAACTCATTGCGAATGTCATCAGATTATGATTATCTTTTCTGAAATACGGATCCAATTTCATATATTCTGTAAAATCATGCATCCAGCCCATGTTCCATTTCAAGCTGAATCCCAGTCCGTCGTCTTCCACATCCCCGGTTACCTTCGGCCATGCAGTAGATTCCTCAGCAATCATCATTGCACCTGGATTACGGCCAAGCACAACCGAATTAAGATGCTTAAAGAAATCAATCGCTTCAAGGTTCTTATTCTCTCCGTACTTATTCGGCACCCACTCTCCTGCATTCTTTCCATAATCCAGATATAACATGGACGCAACCGCATCTACGCGAAGACCGTCTATATGGAAGTATTCCACCCAGAACAGCGCATTGGCAATCAGGAAGTTCCGCACTTCATTCTTTCCATAATCGAAAATCTTCGTTCCCCAGTCCGGATGTTCTCCCATCCTCGGATCTGCATATTCAAACGTTGGGGTTCCATCAAAATCAGCAAGTCCGTGTGCATCTTTCGGAAAATGTGCCGGTACCCAGTCAAGAATGATACCGATATTATGCTGATGCAGATGGTTGACCATCCATGCAAAATCCTGCGGGGTTCCATATCTGGAAGTTGGTGCATAATATCCTGTCACCTGATATCCCCATGAACCGTCAAACGGATGCTCCGCAATACCAATCAGCTCCACATGCGTATAACCCATGTCTTTTACATATTTGACTATCTCTTTACCGAAATCCCGGTATGTATAAAATCCATCGTCCTCACGCCCCGGATGTTTCTTCCACGAACCGATATGCGCTTCATACACAGACACTGGTTCTTTCTTATGATCACAGTCTTCCCTGCGCTTCATCCACTGCGTATCCGACCATTTCAGCTCACTGATATCATGCACTCTCGATGCAGTTCCCGGTCGTAACTCTGCATAGTTTGCAAATGGATCTGCCTTGAAAATGTAGTCTCCCGTATAAGTCTCAATACAATACTTATACATCATATCTTCCTGTACCTTTGGTATAAAGCACGTATAAATTCCCAACGGCTCTTCCCGCTTCATCGGATTCGCCTGTGTATCCCATTCGTTAAATTCACCGACAACGGATACCGACTTCGCATGCGGTGCCCACACAGCAAAATACACACCCTGGCGGTGTCCATCCTTTACTCGGTGCGATCCCAGCTTCTTATATATCTCGTAATGGTTCCCCTGTCCAAAAAGATACTGATCCAGCTCCCCGATCTCATATGTTTTTTTCTTTCTTTCAGCCATAATTCCACCTTCCCATACTCTTATGGTAATATATTTATTATACGTTAGAACAAGGTAAAAAGAAAGAGTTTTGACAAACATTATCTGTCAAAACTCTTTTTTCTCATTTATAGTTTGAATTTATTTTTATTATCAAACTAAATTCTGAAATCCTCTTCTTTAAGGATGATCCGGTCTGCGTGATCCGTTCCTTTTCCAAAGACTCTTCTTGCAAGATGTTTTACATTTGCTTTCTGTGAATGAGCAATTGCTTCATCCATAATCTCTTTAACCTCGGCAACTGTTACGGCATGATCCTCTCTCTGCATTACATCGATTCGGCTGTACAATGCAAGGATTCCCATTTCATCCAGTTTATATCCATTTTCCTTCGCATATGTCTGACCGAATGTTACCAGCTCATCATTGATAAATACCGGCAGCTCCAGTTTTGAAGTAAACTTGCGTTTGAAATCCGGATTAGCTGTCATAATACGTTCCAATGGTTTTCTCTGATCTTCCAGTACAAACAGCATCTCTCCTGTCTTTCTTTCCATCAGATAGCTTAACTCTTCTACTGTTCTGGAATTTAACTTACCGGCTTTTTCGATAATGATCGCTCCACCGCGGAGTTTCTGGATAATATTGGATAACTCTTTCTTATTCAGTGACTCTCCTGTTACAATTGCAACTTTACCCTGTTTCAGATTACGCTGTTTCTGGATTGCTTTTACAATATCAACAGCAAGAACTGTCTTACCAGATCCTTTTCTTCCGATAACCATAAGGTTTCCTGTCTTGGAAGTTCCTTCTCTCTGTGCACGGCGGTCATTATCCAGAACTTCTACAATCTGCTCACTCATACCTCTGACTGGTACAAAGTAGGAGAATAACTTCTTCTGTTCTTCTGTAAGTCCGGCTTTCAGACCAATCTCACTTGTTGCATTTAAGTCATAACGACCGGTTACTACAAATCCTGTATCAAACGGAACTCCGCCACCTTTAGACTTCTTGATACGTTTCTGTATCTCTGCCTCTGAAGGCTCCTCGATCTCAAGCGCTTCACCGAGATCTGTATCATCATCTTTGTCATCATTGAAGAAATCATCCAGATCAAAGTCTTCTTCTTCAGCTTCTTCATAAGAAACCTCTTCCGGCTCATCTTCTGCAGATACTTCTTCCGGCTCTGTAAAATCTTCCTCTGCGAAATCTCCTTCTACAAAATCTTCTTCCTCCGCGGATGCTTCTTCAAAATCTTCTTCAGCAAAATCGGCTTCATCAAAGTCTTCCTCTGTGAAATCTCCTTCATCAAAATCAGCCTCATCAAAATCTTCGCCGTCTTCTGCGAAATCCTCTTCGTCAAAGTCTTCCTCGCCGAAATCTCCTTCGTCAAAATCAGCCTCATCGAAGTCTTCTACATATTCTTCTTCATTGTAGTCATCCTCAATAAAATCATCACCGTCGAAGTCATCTTCTGCTCCACCAAATACTGCATCTTCCAGATCTTCTTCATCATCCAGATCTTCATCCAGTACAATTTTTGAAGTCTTAGGTGTTGCTGCTCTGCTTTCAAGCTGCTCTACCAAATCTAAAATATCGTCTGGCAGACGCTGTGTATTCTTCTTTTCTTCTGTAACTTTCTCGTCCGGCTTACCCATTGTCTGCTGTTTTGCAAGTCGTTCTGCTGCCTTTTTGGCTGCTTCCTGGATAGCGGCTTCTTTTTCAGCTTCTTTTCTGGCTCTTTCTTCTTCAGCCTTTCTTCTTGCTTCTTCCTCGGCACGCTTTCTTGCTGCTTCTTTTTCTGCCGCTATACGCTTGCGCTCTGCCTCAGCCTCTGCAGCCTTTCGCTCCAGTTCAAGTCGTTCTGCTTCGCGGCGTTTTCTTGCTTCTTCTCTTTCTTTTGCAAGACGTGCTTCATCTTTGGCTTTCTGCTCTTTGATTGCTTCTGCATTTGCTTTCTGCTTTTCTTCCCACTCCTGCAGAATCTCTTCAATCTTCATCTGTCCGCCAAGCAGAAGTTCTTCTTCCTTCTCAGCCATTGCCTTTTCTTCTATATTGATCTCCTGTACCGGATCACTTGCAGGTTCCATTGTCTCCAGCGGAACATCTTCTTCTGCAACTTCTTCCGGTTCCGCTTCGTAAGCTTCCTCTGCAACTTCTTCCGGCTCTGCTTCGTAAACGTCCTCTGCCGCGTCTTCCGGTTCTGCTTCATAAGTTTCCTCTGCAACTTCTTCCGGCTCTGCTTCGTAAACCTCCTGCTCCACCGCTTCTTCGGTAACTTCTTCCGGTTCTGTTTCGTAAGTTTCCTCTGCGACTTCTTCTGGTTCTGCTTCATAAGCTTTCTCTTCTTTGACTGCCTCTTCTGCCGCACTCTCTTCCGGCATGCCCTCTTCTTCGCTCTCAGCATCCTCTTCGTCAAATGCCGGTTCCGGTCTTACTCCGCCAGGTCTGCTATCATACTTCTCCTGCTGAAGCGGAGTCAGCGGTTTGTATTTCATCTTTAATTCCATCGCCTGATATACATATTTGCCTTCACTGAACCACAAGATCAGATCATCACATTCTTCCAGACACTTCGCTGTCATTCCTGCCTCGTGATACAATAATGCCAGTTCATATGCCCATTTCTCAACATATTCAGATTTCTTGAAATCTTCCAGCGCACGAATCTGTTCTTCCAGATCAGCTCCCTGTGTTTTCAGAATCTTATATTTCAAAATATACTGATTCGGATCACGCGGTGCCACTTTAACAAATTCTTCATAACAGTCAGAAGCTTCCTGTGTGTCCTCCAGTTTCAATGCCAGAAGACCTAACCGGTATATAACTTTACGGCTTCCAGGTGCACGGTCATATGCCAGGAACAGCACATCCCTGCTCTTCTGATACTCTCCGTTACATTCGTAAATCTCACTGACGGTATTCAACATGGATGCATTTTTTACTCTGCGCCAGTCAATCGTATCTGCGATCTCCATAGCTTTTTTATACTGCTTCTGCTCCACGTATCCGAGCATCTGCTCGGTCTTAACCCGATATTCATATTTATCCAAATTTCTCACCTCAAAATTTAATTATATTTCTACTATTTTACTATATTTAAAGATGATATAAGTTTAGCATATGGTATTAGCATTGTCAAAATATACGCTCTATTTGTTAAAAAAATATTACAAAAATGTAACATTAAAATAGCCATTACAGTCGTTCCTGATTGCAATGGCTATCTTATATTGAATTTTATCATATTTATTATTATATTAAATCGGAGGAAATATTATTACCAATTCCCGTAACCTTTTCCTTTCTATTTTTAAGGATGAGTAAGGGGTATGTATAAAATGTTTCTTTACACATTTTATAACTTCACATAAGTTTTACTCGTTTTTCTTCTACCTGTGGTATTTATTTCCAATATGTCTGTGCAGATGTAACTCTTTATTCTATCTTCCGGTTTCTTGACATCTCCGATTTCTTTTTTTCTTCCATTCTAATCTTACCGGATTCTAACTTCTATGGTAAAGGCTTATTTTTCGGGAATCATTCTCTGCCATACCACTAACATATTGAATTGATGAATCGATCAAACTGTCCAACGGAATAAGCCTCCTTTACATGAATTTCCAAATCTTCAAATCTCTCAAATGTTATTTCGAAAATCCTTTCTCGTCAGATCTTCTTTTATTTGATTTTTAGATTTCGTATCTCTTTTGGATTGACTTTATAATAGCACCACGCCTTTATTTTGTCAACACTATTTTTATATTTTTATTATATTATTTTATTTCATCATTTCTATTTTGTTATTATCTGTCAATTCTGACTTTTTATTCATGTTCTTCTGATACATAGCATAACATTTTCAAACCATAACAAACATACTCAAAATCATCATCTCCATACTCCTCTTCTATATAATTTGCAGCTTTTTCTGCCATAACTTCCACGCTCACTGGCTCATCCTCTGCGCGCTCCGTCTGCGTGACATGCCGTTTTTTCAATGTGAATAACCAGACAATTTTATTGAAAGTGACCGATATCTATATCAAAATAAAAAATGCAATCCACGCTGTGTCAAAGCTTCCAGAATCGGGACGTTTCATTAAACTGGATATGTATTTAAATGATGACAAATTCGATGTGCTTGTCAGGGAGTGATTTTATGACATCTTTCGACTCTTAATTGTTAACCTTTATATTTTTATAGTTGACATTCTTCATATCTACAATTATAATGACTTTGTTAAATAAATGATTATTGTACGAACAAACTCACATCACAGAAAGGACTTTTTACATGGAGACATCAACTACTAAATCAGCTTTTACTACAAAACGTATGGTAGAGATTGCTTTGATCACTGCCGTTATCTGTATTCTGGCACCATTTGCTATTCCAATTCCAGTCAGTCCGGTGCCGATTTCACTGACAAATCTGGTTATATATATCGCTGTTTTTATTCTTTCCTGGAATGATGCACTTTTCAGCTATATCATTTATCTGCTTCTCGGAATTGTAGGTCTGCCTGTATTTTCCGGTTTTACCGGTGGACTTGAAAAGCTTGCCGGACCGACTGGCGGATATCTGATTGGATTCATTTTCATGACGATAATCGCAGGAATCGGTACTAACAAATTTGGCGGCAAAAAGCTTCCGGCTGTTCTTGGCATGGTACTCGGTCTTGCTGTTGCTTACATTTTCGGAACTGCATGGCTTGCTTACCAGATGCATATTTCTTTCATGGCAGGATTATCTATCGGCGTGCTTCCGTATCTTGCCGGAGATGCTGTTAAGATCATTATCGCTATGATTGTAGGACCGATCTTAAGAAGCCGTCTGTCTGCAATTAAATAAATCGGTTTAGCCAAATCTTAGCCCTATAGAGCCCCAACAGAATTTGCAATTGGCACTTTCATCCGGAGCCCAAACAGAGAAAACCTCCGACATATCGGTTCCTTTTTCACCTCATGTAAATCAGGAATCCTTTGCCGAAGGTTTTCTTTATTTTTCATATCTGCTATTTACATATTATAAGATTAAAATTCTTTTTTTGTTGCAACAGTATGCAGCACCCAGTCAACAATTATATTTACAGCGTAAATTCCGTTTACAACAGACAGTCATCAACTTTCTTATATGTCTTCAGGCTATACGCTTTCAGTACATTTCCATGGATTACATATAGGCCGATTATATTTTTTTCCACATCAATAAGCGCCGCTTTATAATCCCATTCCACATCTGTATTATAAACATCTTTCAGTGTATACTTATGTTCCTCTTTCACATTTTTTATCGGAAATATCAAACATCTTTTCAAGTCCGCGGCTTCTCTTAGGACGTACCGTATTGGCATTCAGCTTCAGCATTTCGCCGATTTCTTTGCTGTTATATCCACCAAATACAGACAGCGCAATGATTGTCTGCTCTTCCTCAGACAAATGTAAAAATGCACGTTACACATCTACGGATATTCCCTAATCCGGATGTTCTCATACCCGGAAAGTACCGCATCACTCACCGCATCCTCTGCATCCTGTTCATTTTTCATCATACACAATGCAAATCGATACAAATCTTTATAAATCTCTTCATACATCCGCGCGAACGTATCCACATCACATTTCATAAATGACCTCCCTGTTAGATACTGTTTCCATCATCGATGAATTATTTTCCACATATATTAGAGGAAAACATGTGGAAAAGTGTTGCACAAAAGTTGGAAAAAAGTTAACGCTGAAAAGGGGACGGGGATTTTCTAGAAAATCCCCGTCCCCTTTTCAGCGTTTTTTATTCTATCCACATACTTATCCACGATAGTAGTTGATAAGACATCCTTTCAAGATAATTTCTCTCTCCGCATCTGTCATATCTCCAAGCTTCAAGCGAATCTCCTTAAGCTCATCACCGACTACATATGCCGTTACATCTGCTGCTTTCTCTTCGATCACTTTGCGGATCTCCGGCACATAGATGTAATCGCCATTCTTGAAACTTAAGTTCTTATCATCCTCTTCTGTGAGGAATGGAAGCATACCCCAGTTGATAAGGTTGGAACGATAACGTTTGGTTGCATATTCATTTGCAATGTTCGCCCAGCCACCAAGTACTTTTTGGCAGGATGCTGCCTGTTCTCTCGCAGAACCGTCTCCCGGTTTTACAGCGAAGATTGTACTTCCGATTCCGAGGTTGCCTTTTCCGACTTCCGGATATTTTGTATGTATCACATCCATAACTGGTTTTAATTCTTCTAATTCATCCAACGGACATTTTCCTGCTTCAATTGCTTTCTCCGCTTTCTGTACTTCTTTGGCTCTTCCAACGTAAGCCGGATCTTTTCTGGACAGTGCAAATTCTGCAAGTCCTAAAGGATTCGAACGGTAAGAAGAAGTCTCTCCGGATGGGATCAGCTCATCTGTTGTCGTTACCGGATCGTGGATCTCGGATACTACTTTCAAGAGCAGATTCTCCGGAAGTGCTGCCATTGCCGGCCAGTCTTTGATGTTCGGTCCAAACTTAATCTCTACAGATGGATCCGCTACGCCCTTACTGTCAAATACACGGTTTGCATAAATCTTCTCATCGAAATGATAGGTCTGTCCTTTGTATTCGACATCCATATCTGTTGCAGGTGTCAGGAAGCCTTTGTTTGCTGCTGTTGCTGCAATTGATCTTGCATCCATAAGAGCAACGGATGCAATCTGTCCGCTCTGTAACTTGGAACCTTCACGGTTCGGGAAGTTTCTTGTTGAGTGACGGATAGAAAATGCATTATTTGCCGGAGTGTCTCCTGCTCCAAAGCAAGGTCCGCAGAATGCTGTCTTCACAATCGTTCCTGCCTCCATCAGATCTGCCACTACGCCATTCTTCACAAGTTCCATATAAATCGGTGTACTTGCCGGATATACACTGAATGTAAATGCATCTGCCCCTATGTAGTGACCTTTGATAATGTCTGCTGCCGCACAGATATTTTCAAAACCACCACCGGCACATCCTGCGATCAGTCCCTGATCTACATATAATTTACCATTTACAACCTTATCCTGCAGAGAATAATCTACTGCCCCGTCCAGGCTTACCAGTGCTTTCTGCTCTACATCATGCAAAATATCTTTTAAGTTTGCATTCACTTCATCGATTGTGTAGACATTCGATGGATGGAACGGCATCGCGATCATTGGTTTGATCTCGCTTAAGTTCACATATACCATACCATCATAGTAAGTAACTGCTCCCGGATTCAATTCTTTATACTCTCCCACTCTTCCGTGGATCTCATAAAATTCTTTGATCTTTTCATCAGTTTTCCAGATAGATGACAGACATGTCGTCTCGGTTGTCATAACATCAATGCCAATTCGGAAGTCTGCACTTAACTTTTCTACACCCGGTCCGACAAATTCCATCACTTTATTGTTTACATAGCCATTTTTAAATGTCGCTCCAATGATTGCCAATGCCACATCCTGTGGTCCGACACCTTTCATCGGCTCTCCATCCAGATAGATTCCTACTACCTGCGGCATCTTAATATCATAAGTTTTATTCAGAAGCTGTTTTACAAGCTCCGGTCCGCCTTCTCCCATTGCCATCGTTCCAAGCGCTCCGTAACGGGTATGGCT
>OLPD01001322.1_pt1 | contig 12882 bp, 14 predicted proteins | sample 1672111 | NCBI WGS metagenome assembly OLPD01 (sample SAMEA3136646, study PRJEB25190) | human gut metagenome
AATGGATATTCTGGTGCGTCAGATGATGGAGAAGCAAGGTGTTACGGAAAAATTCAAAGCTCGTGACCAGATGGCGTGGGTTGGAGCTGTAAATAATATCCGGAATGCTACGGAAGAGATTGTGTTGGATGAATTGATTTACAGATAATAGAAGAAGCTGAACAGGTACAGATATTTACTGGCTTGTTCAGCTTTTGTATTTTCATTTTAAAGTTCAAAATATCGATTTTTCTTTTGTGGTTTACGAGATTGATGATACCTTCGATCCTGCTCCCAGGCTTTCTGCCGGGCACGTTCCCGGAACAGATAAGGGTCTTCCTGTATACAGCCATCAATGTAATCAGAGGCATCGTTCAGTCTGTCGTACTCAAATTTCTTTCCATAAACGTCACGCAGTCTGGAAACAACCCGATCACGAACAATGTCCCGGAAAGAAACTCTGGCATCCAGTAATTCCTCTGATTTTTCGGGAGTTACAGAAAGTTTCAGGTCTATGAATTTTTTGCGGTTTTTTCCAAGCTGTTCATTCAGTGACTGGCGTTGTGCAGCCAGTTTTTCCAGAAAGGCGGACTGATGCTTTAGATTGGATTCTGCATTTTTCATTTCTGTGTCATTATGGCAGTAGATTTCTCCCATAAGGAAATTCTTTTTTGACTTGAGTTCTTCGATATCCTCGGTTAATGTGGTGATCTGCTGATTCAGCTGATAATGCTGTAAGGGATTTAAGATGCTAAGCTTCTGCTTCTTCGTTTTCAAGACTTTCCGTTCTTCCTGCTTTTTGTTGATTTTCTGTTTGGTGGCTTTGTATTTTTCTACTACGGGCTTTGTCATTTTTATCCATTCTTTAGCGGAAGTGGTCTGCATTTCGTTATGGAGCATCTGGTATTGGAAGATGATCATGGTACCACGGATATTTTCCAGTGCTTCGGCGATTGCAGGGATACTCTCTTTGATAGATTTTGTCAGCTTTGCGACTTGCCTTTTCAATTCTCCAAGCAGACGGTTATCCGAACGGATTTGCCGGTTCAGTTCGCATCGGTCAGAAATTATGCCTTTCTTTTCCATATCTCTTGCAATATATCCTTCGTGGATTGTCGGCTGTTCTGTAATGCCCTGATCGGAAAAACTACGATGGTCAATCCGTGTATCAATCTGACGGCATTCTAACTCTCGATTGACGGTATCTGCCCAATTTTCTCTCCAGAGACAGATTTGCTCTTCGCTGTTCCACCTCTCGGAAATGGGATTTTGCCTGCCGTATCGAGTGCTTTTCGGATGCTTGTCCACACGCTCATATCCTTTTTCCAGTGCTGCAGATGGAGTCAGATATATTTTCTTCTTGCCTGCCTGATAGCGGTATTGTTTCTCCCATCCTTCCTTTTGTGCTTTTTTAAATTCTGCGGCAGTAAAGCCTTTTTCCTTACCATCTTTTATACAAAGATATTCTTTTTCTGCTTTATACTGCCATGTCCCGTTTTCGTTCAATGGACGGACGGTAAGAAGAATGTGTGCATGAGGGTTATGACCGTCGGTATCGTGGATGGCAAAATCAGCACACATTCCCAGATCTACAAAGTTCTTTTGAATAAAATCCTGAAGGAGAGAAATGTTGCTGTCGGTATTCAGTTCTATGGGAAGAGCCACAACAAATTCTCTCGCCAGTCGGCTGTCTTTTGTTTTTTCAGCAGCTTCCACAGCATTCCAGAGCTGTTCCCGGTCTTTCCATTCAGGTGGAGCCATTGGTGGAAGCATTACTTCCTGATATATCAGCCCATGTTTACGTGTATAGTCATGCTGGATGCCATCATAATCATTGTACATCCGGCTGCAGCTCATATAGGCGGAAGCGGCAACGGCAGACCGCCCGGAGCCCCGGCTGACAACCTTGGCTTCCATGTGGTAAATTGCCATAGGCATGAACCTCCTCTCTGTGATGGTGTATGATTTGAATTTGTCTTTTGTGGGGCTGTGGTTTTATTCAAAACTGAATAAAAGTTGCCGGTGGCAGGTTTTATCAGGCAGCCATATCCGGCAAATGTTTTTTGCGGAGTGTTTCGGAAAATCCGAAATACTTACAATCGGATAGAAGCAGATTGTAATGGCTGCATAGCCGGTGTTGCCTGCAACAGAGGATAGCCCTCAGAAGAGCGCACGAGCCTGACCAACGGGAAGGATACCACCGCCTAAGGGGTCCCCGCAAAGCCTGCTTTGTGGGGAGAGGAGGAGCAAGGGAGTGTCCGTAGTTTTCGCCACAGGCGGAAACGAAGGTAAGCGGACTTTGCGACGACGAGGTGGTGAGTAAGTGCGCCCTTCGGGAGTAAAATGTCATTATCTTATCTACAGTCCTCGTAGCCGGATCATCAGTTCCCGCTTCAGGAGATCCAAATCCATTTCCCGGATATGTGGAGCAACGCTTTCCAGAATTGCTCCTTCCTGGATCAATCGGTGCGTTCTGGCGTTACGTTCTTTCCTACGGTTCCTTGCTTCGGCTTCCTCCTGTCGGTGTTTTGCCTGTAAAAGTGCTTTTTCTTCTGATGTCATTGTTTTTTTATCTGCCATATCTGGCGCCTCCTTTTCTATGCCCGTATCCGGGCTTTTTGGTCTTACAATCTTTTGAATTGGTACTGTTTTGAATGGTCAGTGGCAGTGATACTTTCTCCCATGTTTGGAAAGGGAGATTGCAGTATCACCGCCTGAGAATAGTGGTAATAATGCGGTAACATTTCCTGAATTAATTAGTACTGGATTCATTACAGCAGTATTTTCTTCGCTTCCTGCAGATTGGCAGAGGCATTGTCCTGCCGGATGTTGCGGTTGTTGATCCGGATGGGGGCACACCGTTCCAGAATCCGGTCGTAAATTCTTCTATGTGCCACGTCAGGTGCATTATTCAGTTCCGTCAATGTGAGATTGGTTGTTACAATCAGCGGTTTTTTGCTGCGGTAACGGCTGTCGATTACATTGAATACCTGTTCAAGGGCAAATTCAGAATTGCGTTCAATCCCAAGGTCATCAATGATCAGCAGGCTGTATCGGTTCAGACTGTCAATGAACTGGTTCCTGTCTTCAAAATGCATTCCAGTCAGGGTATTCAGAATCCGTGAGAAATTTGTCATCAGCACCGGAACACCTTTTTCCAGAAGGGCATTGGCAATGCAGCCTGCAAAGAAGGATTTCCCGGTACCGACATTTCCCCAGAGGAGAAGACCGGAGGAATTGGCTTTCATATCTTCCCAGTTCTCCACATATTTGTGGGCGTATGCCATCTCCGGGTTGATGCCATTATCTTTGTCAAATGTATAATCATAGAGTGCCTTATCCTGCAACCCGCTGGCTTTCATCCGCTCGATTTCTGCCTGCTTTTCCAGCAGTTTCCGTCTGTTTTCTTCCTGATCATAGAGTTCCTGCTGGCATTTGCACCGGATGGGAGGCATGAATACCCTGCCCTGCAAGGTGTACCTGCCCTGCCGGGGTGTATGGCATTTGGCGCAGTAGATCAGGTGGTCGGATTCATGAAAGTATTCATCCGGCTGCAATTCTCTGGTTGGTTCCTGATTGGTCAGTTCTTCTGTAAACTTTCTCATAATGTTTCGTACTCCTCACTTTCGTAAATGCTTTGCCGGGAAGGGGGATTGTCCTGCCTTGCCCAGCTGATGATGGTGGCTGCATGGTTCCGGTAGTGCTTTCCGGTGGAAGCCATGTAGGCGGATAACCGTTCGATATATTCCTGCCAGTCTGAAACCGACTGTCTGACTTCTTCCAGTTCCTTTTCTGACAGGAATACATTTTGAAATTTTCCATAGGGAGAGCGTTTCTCCTGACTCTCTCTTTTTGATAAATCGTTCTTATCTCTCTCTTTCTTATTACCGGACAGTTTTCTGTCTGTCTCAGGGAAAGAATCCTGTCTGTCAGCAGGACAGTTTTCTGTCTGTCTTAGGGAAAGAATCCTGTCTGTCTGGCAGAAAGCCCCTGCCGGGAATTTCACATAGATCCGGTTGGGATGACCGGCTCCCTGACGTTTCCGGAGAATCAGATCCTGCTTTTCCAGTGCGGTCAGGGATGTTTTGATGGTCATCTGGCTTTTGTGGAGAACCTCCGCCATTGCTTCGATGGTAAAGTAGAGGAACACATGACCGGATGTATCTGTCCAGCCTTCGTTTTTCAGGGAGAGCCTTGCACGGTCAAGCAGGACCATATAGAGCAGCTTGGTTGTTTCATTCAGCTCCATATCCAGGAGAAACCTGGGAAATACCATATAGGGCGGAAGGCTGGTATTTTCTGTCAGAAATTCCGTCATGTGTTCACCTCCTTTACGTCCCGGTTATTCTCCGAGAAAATCCCAGTCTACATCTGTCTCTGGCTCCGGTTCTTCATGAGACGGTAAGGATGCCCTGCTTTGGGGCTCCCTTTGTGCCATCCCTGCTGTCAGACCGGAAAGGAAGAGGGGAAGCATTTGGTTCAGGCTCTTTTCCACGGCTTCTATAATCTGTGCAACAAAACGTTCTACCCGTTCCCTTGTTTCCAGATAGGGGTCGTCCTGTGTGCGATAATAACGGTCAAAATAATCGACCAGTGCAAGGGCGGTCGCATGGCTGTAGGATTTGAATTCCTGCTTGTCCATGGTCTGTAAATATTCCCATGCTTTCCGCTGCAGGTCTTTCTCCAGATTGAAGCGCAGATTTGTGCTTCGGATGGTGTTTGCCATGACTTATTCCCTCCTTTTCAGGCTCATCAGAGCCAGATATTCATATCCTTTGGCGGTGGCACAGATATCATCAAGGATCGTGACACGGGATTCGTCATACATCCCGAAATTACGGATCAGACATCCACCGCCGCCGACCACATACAGCCGCATCAGGTCAGGATTGTACTCATATTTGAGGAGTGTAGAAAAGATATCAGCCACATACTGTCTGGCAACAGCTGTAATACAATCCAGATATGGGGCGGAGATATCCGCTGCTTTGAAGCGCAGAACCTGTTCTACTGTGGCTTCTTCAATCTTTACACCGAACCGGTCGAGGATGGTATTCTTTGCGGCAATCATGCACTGGTTAACCCCGAATTTTTCTGTCCAGCAACGGCTTTCCTGTGCTTTTTTATTGTTGATATACAGGATGTTCATGGTTCCGTTCCCGATATCTGCAAGAAGATTGGTGCCTTTCAGAGTGCTCAGAAGATTTACGATTGCGGGGTATCCCTGTGGATAAAGGCTGCATCCAACAAAACGGATGTGGTAATCCTTGTTGTTGAAGCGGTAGCTGACTTCTGAATTCTGAAGCAGATAGGAGCGGAATTCTTCCCGCTGGTTCCGGATCCATGTCAGGGGAAGCTCGGCAGCCAGATGGACATCTGCTTCCTGGATAGAAAAGATGTTCAGTTCCCTTGCCACAGCCATCAGTGTCAGAAGATAATAGTCTTCATCCATCGCTTTGTCCGGGATAAATTCCTTGTGTCCTTCCCCAATCCGGTAATAGGTGCCGTTATATTCCAGAATGTTCCCGGTGAAAATCGGCTCTGTTTCGTAAGCTGTGATTCCGGTGGGAGTGACCGTGTTGCCAGTCTTAATGTTGCCGTAGCCATGATCCACGGCGATGATTTTTGTGTTTTTGATTTCTCTCATAAAAATCCCTCCATTTTGTATTGATTTATCTGGCAGTTTGTACCTGCGTGGTACTGGTCTGCTGTGGGATAAGCATACAAAAGTTGGAGGGATAAGGCATTGAGAGAAAACTGAGTATGAATTGAGAAAAATGTTTTGAAAATAGGAATACAAGAAGAATAAGATGTTTCGATAATGACGAAGACCATTAAATTGAAATTCTTCAGTTTTTGTAGAAACAGAATGCCATGTTTCATGGGATTGGAAAAACAGACTGCGTGTGCTATACTTAACGAGATTAATATGATAATAAAGAGGCGATCATAATGATGAAAAAGAAAGAAATCCTGCAGAGCCTGTTGAAATTGGTGGTTATTGTATTTGCAGCCACCGTACTTGGGAAGATTTTTACAAGGCTTGGATTTCCAGAAACGAATATTGTTGTGATGTATCTTCTGGCTGTTCTTCTGGTTGCGAGGTTTACATCAGGATATCAGTACGGGATTTTATCTGCAGTGGTTTCACTCCTATGTTACAATTATTTTTTTACGGAACCCTATCATACGCTTGCAGTAAATGATCCCGGGTATCTGATTACTTTTTCCATTATGCTGACAACTTCCATTCTTACAAGTGCCCTGACAACAAAAGAAAAGCTTTTAACGGAAGAAGCAAATGAAAGAGGGAAAGAAAGCCAGATCTTATATATGCTCTCCAGTAAGTTGTCTGATGCGGCGGATATGGAAGCTGTTTTGAAAATTGCAGCAGAAAGTATCGGTCATCTGCTTCAGGTAAATGTCGGATGCATTTATGTTGGAAGGCAGTCTGAACCGATCTTCATCCAGCAGTCCGGAAAAGAACAGATTCACAGAAGCGTGCCGGATGCAGAGGAGGTTCGGAAGAGATATACAAATCTTCGAACCGAATATCTGGAAGAAGAGGAAGATTATGGGTACCCGGTCAACGGACGGGAGCATCTGCTGGCAGTTGTTAAAATTGATAAAACCGTAAATGAAGAACATTTGCAGGAAAAGAAAAAATTACTGCATTCTATTATGGAGAATGTTTCCATGGCAATGGATCGGATTGAAGTAACGATAGAAAGAGTTCGTGACAGAGAAAGTATGGAAAGGGAGAGAGAACGTGCGAATCTTCTGCGTGCAATCTCTCATGATCTTCGGACACCGTTATCAGGTATTATGGGAACTTCGGAAATGCTGATGGATATGACAGACAAGGAAGACGGACGTCAGGAACTGCTTCAAGGGATTTATCAGGACGCAGACTGGCTGAAATCATTAGTCGAGAATATCTTAAGCCTGACCAGACTTCAGGATGGCAAGATTGTAATACATAAGGAAATGGAAGCAATCGAAGAGGTGATTGGCTGTGCAGTTGCTCATGTGGAACGGAGCTTTCCAGAGCGGGAGATACAGGTAGAGATACCGGAAGAGTTCCGGTTAGTGCCGATGGATGCAAAGCTGATTGAGCAGGTAATCACCAATCTGTTGGACAATGCAGTAAAACACACAAGACCGCAGGAAGCCATTACTGTTTCTGTCAGTTACACAGAAGATGAACTACTGGTTTCTGTCCGGGATGAAGGAGAGGGAATTGCTGAAGCAGACGTTTCCAATCTATTTAAAATATTTTATACTTCCAAGACTCGTTCAGTTGATGTAAAAAGAGGAATCGGGCTGGGACTTACGATCTGTGAGACGGTGGTAAATGCCCATGGTGGAACGATCATCGGGCGGAACCGGACGGATAGAAAGGGAGCAGAGTTTATCTTTACATTACCTCTTATGGAAGGAGGAAGAAAAATTGTTTAAAGAAAAAATACTGATTATAGAAGATGATGTACAGATACAGAATTTTATGGTTTATACATTGGAAAATGCAGGTTTTTCTGTGGAAGGTGCAGTAAATGGTAAAGATGGCATCTCCTATATGGTAAGGAAAAATGCAGATCTGATCTTATTGGATCTGGGCCTTCCGGATATGGATGGAATGGAAGTACTTTATAAAATCCGGGAGTGGTCAGAAGTTCCTATCATTATCGTTTCTGCAAGGGACCAGGACAAAGAAAAGGCAGCGGCTTTGGATGATGGTGCGGATGATTATCTGACAAAACCTTTTTCTGCAACAGAGCTGATGGCCAGAATCCGGGTGGCACTGCGGCATTACTATCGTATGAATCATTCGGAATCAGTGGAAAGAGCGGATGATACCGTATACGTGAATGGAGGTCTGAAACTGGATAATGGAGCGCATATTGCCTATAGGGATGACAAGGAGATTCATCTGACCCCTTTGGAATATCAGCTGTTGCTTTTATTTATGCAGAATCCGGGGAAGGTACTTACCTACCATACGATTTTACGGAAGATATGGGGAGAAGGATACGGGGAAGATACGCAGGTACTTCGTTCTGTGATGGCTTCCACCCGAAGAAAAATCGAGCGAAATCCGGCAAAACCGGAGTATATAGAGACGGAAATAGGGATTGGATACCGAATGCGGGAGCATGAAGTCGTAAAATAAAAATAATTTTGGATGATAAAAGAGGATGTAAATCGAGCAGTAAAGATTTGCATCCTCTTTTTTCTCACACCATTTTTACACCATATGTCTGATCTCACAACTTCTTCACACATTCTGAAAAATCTCACAGGATTCTCACAGCCGGTGAACCTATTCCCACACCATTCCCACAGCAAAAAAGCTATACTGCAGGTACATAAGAAAAGGAGGAGAGCCAGATGACTGAGAAATTAGAAGACAGATGTAAAAGGCTGATCGTTCAGCATGAATATAAAGAATGTGAAAAAAAACTGGGAGAGGCAATGCTTCGGAATCCACATTCCGCAATCCCTCATAACCTGATGGGAATCCTGATGGAAAAGGAGAACAACCATGTTCTTGCAATGAAACATTTTCGCGTAGCTTATGCACTGGATCCGACTTATATTCCTGCACGTTATAACATGGAACAATATGGAACCATGTATCCTTCCGGAAGATGTGCCTATACAGAGGAAGATTGTCCGGTGCAGAATGATCCACAGTTTAAAGTGGTTTACGATGAACATCATGTAGGACATCTTGTAAGAAAATAGGAGGGTTGGATTATGGAAAAAAGGAATGGATGCACAGTGATTGCCGGATGCGGGCGTCTGGGTGCAAGCATAGCGGGAAAGCTTTCAGAAGAGAAAAAAGATGTAATGGTTCTTGATTGTGATAAAACGGCATTCCGAAAATTGCCATATTCTTATGGCGGACTGACGCTAACAGCCAGTGCGACAGATATGGAGAGACTAGAAGCTTTCGGTCTTGCAGATGCAGCAGCTTTTATTGCTGTTACTGATCATGATTGTGTGAATATCTGTGCGGCACAGATTGCAAAAGAGATGTTCCATATTCCGAAGGTTGTGGCAAGGATCTATGATGAAGAGAAGATTGCGCTGGTAAAAGAGATGGGGATAGATACGATCTGCCCGTCAGAACTGTCGGAGAAGGAAATTGCCAATTACATTGAAATCGGAGGTGGAACACATGTGGAATAAAAAGAAAGAACAAAAAAATATTCTGATCGTGGGAGGATTCCATAAAGCCAGATCCCTTGCTACTTCTTTGCTGAAAAAGGGATATCGTGTGACAGTAATTAATAAGGATTATGAAGCTTGTGAAAAACTTGCAGAAGTGAACAGGCTGAATGTTATTTTTGGAGACGGAAGCAAAAAGTTTATTTTAGAGGATGCAGCTGCCGGAAACTGCCAGGTGGCGATTGCCCTGACAGACAGTGACGAGAGTAATCTTGTCATCTGTGAAATGTGTAAACAGTTCTTTCATGTGAAGAAAACAGTGGCTCTTTTAAATGACCCATCGAAAACGAATTTTTTATACCAGATGGGAATTGACCGGGTCGTCTGTGCGCTGAATATGATTACGAACATCATGGAGGAACAGGCAGTCATGGATGAGATGAGCAGGCTGATACCGGTTGACGAGGGAAGGATTCAGATTCTGGAACTGCCAATTCCGAAAAACTCGTCAGTTGCCGGGAAGAAATTATGGGAACTGAATCTTCCAAAGGAAGTGATTATCGGCTGTATCCTTCGGGGGGATCAGAGCCTGATCCCCAGAGGGGATACACGTATTACAGAAGGGGATGTGCTTCTGATCATTACTTCGGACAAGAGTAAACTTGACCAGATAAAGGAGTTGACGGAATATGCTGCATCGTAATGGAATATCAGTGATGGGAAAATGATGGTATTAGAGGGCGGTATCCTGTTTGTCCCGCTTCTGATTCTTCCATTTTACCCAAAAGAAATTGTTTTTGCATGGAAGTTCTTTGTACCGGCTACGGTTTCCATTGCACTGGGAATGGTAGTATGTCACAGAAAGAAAAGAAATATGAGCAGCAGCCGGCTGGTGGTGTTTGCATGGCTGTATGGATTTGCGCTTGCAGCAGTTCCCTTCTGGCTGTATGGAAATCTGACCCCTGTGCAGGCACTTTTTGAAGCGGTAAGCGGATTTACCACTACCGGGCTTTCGGTATTGGATGTGGAACGGCTGCCGCATATGTTCCTTTTCTACAGAGGTTTCCTGCAGTATGTGGGCGGCCTGGGGTTTGTGATGATGATGCTCCTTTTTATACAGGAAAAGGATTCGGTTACCTTGTACCAGGCAGAGGGGCATCCGGATAAACTGATGCCTACCATTGGGAAAACAGTAAAAGTGATTGGAATGATGTATGGATTTTTCCTGATTGCAGGTACGATTTTGTATACCATATTTGGGATGCCTGTTTTTGACGGCATCGTCCATACCATGTGTGCATTATCGACCGGTGGCTTTTCCAACCGGCTGGACAGTATTGGCTATTACCATTCCCTTCCCATTGAATGGATTACCGTTCTGCTGATGCTGATTGGAACAACAAATTTTTCTTTGTTGTTGTTATTATTCCGTGGACGGATCCGGGATTTCCTGCGGGCAAGTGAGATTCGCTTTTTAGCTGGTCTGACGATCATTACGGTTCCCGTCATGACACTGTTTTTAACAAAGAGCGGGATTTCTGCGGGACAGAGTACGGAACTGGCTTTTTTTAATGCGTTTTCTGCATTATCCACCACCGGGTATTCTACCTGCAGTTATCGTGAGTGGCCTCAGACAGCGCTGGGTATCATGATTCTGCTCATGATCATTGGCGGCGGGATCGGATCAACGGCAGGAGGAATCAAGCTGGGCAGGGTATGCAGGTTGATGAAGAATCTGGCATGGAATATAAAGAAAAAGATGATACCGGACCGGACGGTAACGCTCACGTATTACTGTAAGGGAACAGAAAAAGAATTACTGGACAGAACGCAGGTGGAAGAAGCTTCTACCTATGCACAGACGTATCTTCTGGTCTATGTGGTGGGGACGATTGCTTTGACATTCTTTTCCGGATGTACCTTACTGGAAGGTGCGTTTGAGTTTGCTTCCTCACTTGGTACGGTGGGACTTTCCATTGGAGTTACGAATGCAGGAACCACTTCCGTATGCCTCTTGATTGAGATTATCGGGATGATTTTAGGAAGACTGGAGATTTTTGTATTGATTCAGGCTTTTTTCAAAAACAGAAAATCTTTTTAAGATTCTTAATATGGGACAGGAGCCTCTTTATACATTTTTAAAAATGAGAATGATAGTATGATACCAGGGTCAAAAGGTCATGTGTTTCATGCTTGCATGAAAAAACATGACTTTGGGACCCGCAAAAACATGAGAAAGTAGCCCGATTAGGGCGTATTTCGAATGTTTTTAGGATTTCGGGAGCACAAAGTGCGGAGAAATCCGTGTATCAGACCATAAAAAACACAAGAGTGTATCAGGAGGTAAGTTCATGAAATACGGAAAAATGATATATGAAATAGAAAAGTGTATTGAGGATGGTGAATATTCAAAAGGGGAAAAACTGGCAGAACAGGCTATTATTCAAAAACCTGAGTCTCCGGTTTTTTATAATCTAATGGGTGTAATCCTTGAAAAAGAATGCCGTCATGTGCAGGCGATGGAATGTTTTAAGAATGCATATGATTTGGATCAGGGATATGAACCTGCCAGGTATAATCTGGAACGCTATGGGATTTTTTGCCCGATTAAGAACTGTATGTATAGTGTTGAGGAAGAACCTATTGAATAATAAAACTTTATAACTTCTTTAAATGGAGAGCATTCTGCTTAACAGAAATTTATAAAGGAAAGTAGTAGATTAAAAAAGTACTCAAGAAAGAGTGCCAGGACTAAGAGAAAAGGAGGCAGAGAGATGAATATCATCACAGCAGTCATAGGAATTTGTGCGACAGCACTATTGATTTATTATTTTGTAATTTTAATGAAGGGAGAAAAGATGTGATGGGAACGATCATACAATATGTATTTTATCTGGCGGTGCTTGTTTTGCTGGCGATTCCGTTAGGACGTTATATCAGCAAGGCAATGAATGGAGAGAAGGTTTTCCTGACAAGAATTCTGGCACCGTGTGAAAAAGGGATTTATAAAGTGTTACATATTGACCCGGAAGAAGATATGTCATGGAAAAAGTATCTGGTAAGCGTACTGGCATTTTCCGGATTTGGACTTCTGGTACTGTTTCTTTTGCAGGTATTCCAGAAATTCCTCCCATTTAATCCGCAGCATATAGAGGGAATGAGCTGGGATCTGTCACTGAATACTGCCATCAGCTTTGTGACAAATACAAACTGGCAGGCATACAGTGGAGAATCACAGCTCAGCTATCTGTCCCAGGCTCTGGGGCTGACGGTTCAGAATTTTGTGACACCGGCTACGGGTATTGCAGTTCTATATGCTCTGATCCGTGGGTTTACCAGAGTGAAAGGCAAGGGCGTGGGAAATTTCTGGGCAGACCTGACAAGATCCACCCTGTATGTTTTGATACCGCTTTCTCTGGTGGGTTCCCTGATTATTGCTTCTCAGGGTGTACCACAGACATGGAAAGCTGCAGAATCTGTAGAATTGATGGAGCCGGTTGCTTTTGATGCTGATGGCAACTATCTGGAGGATGCCAGAATAAACGGAGATACCGTAACGGTAGATGGAGAGGTTGTAGAGGATGCGGAAGTTGTTACAGAGGAAATCGTTCCTCTCGGTTTTGCGGCAAGTCAGATTGCTATTAAACAGCTGGGTACCAATGGCGGTGGATATTATGGTGTAAACTCGGCACATCCGCTGGAAAATCCAAATTGGTTCAGCAATTTACTTGA
>OLPD01001323.1_pt1 | contig 12880 bp, 9 predicted proteins | sample 1672111 | NCBI WGS metagenome assembly OLPD01 (sample SAMEA3136646, study PRJEB25190) | human gut metagenome
ATTTCTTCACTATCAACTATTTATTTTGATATAGATTCTAATGACAATATATATGGATTATTCACTGAAAAAAATAAATTTCTCAACTACTTACATATAAATGATTCAAATATATATAAAACATTAATTTTAAAATATGATTCTAATAAATATAAAATTAAATTTCCTTTTATTAAACACCTTGATGATAAGATTCATATAATTTACTATGAAATAAATAAAGAAAAGTCTCACTTCTCAGCATTAGTACATTATTATAAAAAAAATAATATTTGGGTAAAAAGCAACATAGATTTTTTAAGTTATACACTTCTAAATAATTTTGAAGTAATAATAAATGAAAGTAATTTAAAGATTTATTACTTCAAATTAATAGATAGATATGAAGAACTCTTTGTAGCTAATTATAGTTATGATAAAGAAAAATGGGATACTCCTATTCAAATAACTTTTTCAAAAAAATCAAAAGTTTATTTATCGGTATTAAAGGATTCAAAAAATATCTATCATATTGTATATTCAGAAAAAAATCAAAATCAATTTTACTGTAAATATATAAACTTGTTTTTCAAAAATAAAACTCCTCATATTCAAAACAATATATTTTTAAGCACTAAAATACCAAGCTTATTTCCAAATCTAATTAAATATAAGGATATTCTTTATTGTCAGTGGATGGAATATAATCATTTATATTCTACTTACTCGTTAAATAATGGGGAAAGTTGGAGTGATATAAAACTATTTAATGAAATTTACAATTATTCCTTCACACAATTTATATTTAAAAGTAATTCTAATAAAGATGAACATCTAAATGCACCAAAATTTTATAGTTATACTAATTCTCTAAAACTTTTAGGTACTAAAATAAATATTAATCAATAAGATTTATCTTTTAAATTAATAAAACTGTATCAAAAGTACTTTTGATACAGTTTTATTAATTACTCTATATTATAATTTTTTCTTTTTTAAACTTATTCCACCAATAGTAATACTAACTCCACCTAAAGCTAATGTAAATAATACATTAACTGCTCCTGTTTGCGGTAATTTGGATGTATTTACATTATTATTTACTGTTGGCTTATTCCCAGAATCAACATTTTCTAAATCACCATTTCCAGGATTTACTGTATCTCCTGGTTCTTGTGGATTTTCCGGATTTTCTTGATCTTCATCTTGCTTTTTTTCATCATTATAAAGAGCCTCTACCTGCTTATCTGATAATGCAACATTATAAACTGCAACATTATCAAATTTGGCATTTGCTATATCCATATCGCTCCATATATTCCCACTACCTACTCTTACATCTGTCATTAAAGCTAAGAAATTATCCTTAAAACAATCCGCTATATCTTTATCTTGTCTAGCAACTTCGTTACCATCTACATAAACTACTATTCCAGTAGAACTTACAGTATAAGTTACATATTCCCACTTGTTCCCTTCTAATGGTTTAGATATTTCTGTTGCATCTGACCATGATCCATTTGCATTTATTCTTCCAAAAAGATTAGCACTTATTCTTGTAATTGGATAGTTAGGAGTACCATCTTCATTAATCATGCTTGCTTCAAATAATGCACTATGCTCAAAATAATTTGGATCATTCTTATCCACATTTACCCACATACTTACTGTATATCCCTCTCCTATAATTCCTTCAAATGTATCTGTAGGTAATGCTAAATAATTAACCTTTGCTGCCCCCTTTTCATTTGTAACCTCTAATACATTTCCTCTTTCTTCATCTTTTACAACTGATGCTGTACCAACTAATGTTGCGCTCCCATTCTTACTACCTGTATTTGCAATTGATTGATTCTCTAAACTTTCAAAATCATATTTATAAATCGGATTTACTCCAACTTCTTGCAACACGCCTTTAACAAGTACAGTAAATTCTTTAGTAATAACTGACTCTCCTTTTGTTATAGTCGCAGTTAAAACAACAGTTTCATCCTCTCCTGTACGTTTTACTTTTCCTTTATTAGATATACTATTTTCATTACTTGATTTCCAGTTAATTGTTGTATCATATGGCCCTACTGTAGGTAGCTCTATATTAGACTTAACTACACTTGGAATTTTATTTTCTAAATCCTTTCCTGTATATTCAACAGCTTGTAAATCATCTAATTCAAGTTTACTTCCCCAAACTGATTCATTATTATTTCCAGTAGCAGTAAATGTCATAACTTTATTCTCTTCTAATGATTCATCTTGTTGTTTAAAGAATACCCCACTATAAGTTACATCATTTGTAGTAATAGTCATATAATAAGTGTCTTCCTCCATGGTCCAGGTACCAGTTATATCACCACTTACTGTAAAATCTTCATTTAATGTAATATTCAATGTGCTTGCTATAGAACTTGTAGTGTCAGTTCCATGATTAATAAATTGGTAATTCCCTACTATCTCTTCCTTTGAATATCCTGTTTGCGAAATTTCGTCTCCACTATTTTCATAAGGAGCAACTACTAGCCAACCTTCTTTATTTACAAACATTTGATGAACTCTTACCTCATGATATTCAGTTCCATTATCAAATCTTTGATGATGAATTAAATATCTATCCCCATCTTCTTCTAAAAGAACTGAGTTATGACCTGCTGCCTTTAGAGCCGTATCCTGACAATCAAATTTATAATTAGAAATTAACTTAATTCCATAATTAGTATTACTAACATTACCTGGTAATGCTGCATTTCTTCCTTCAGAATCTAAATATGGACCTTCTGGGTTCTCTGATCTAAATAATCTCATATTATATCCACCATCTGCAGCTAATCCACCATAAGTTACAGTCATATAGTAATATCCAGTCTCCTTATCATATACTACATCTGCCCCTTCCCCTGATTGTGTATAACCTCCGGATATTCTTTTACCAAAATATCTATCTGTAAGATTAAGACTATCTTGATCTGCATCAGCTCCTGGATATATAGGTTGTCCAGTAGTATCATCTATTTTTAATATATATATTCCACCTGACCAAGATCCATAAGTCATCCATAACTGTCCATTTTTATCATAGAATAATTCTGGATCTATTGCATTTGGTGCATAACTTGTATTATATGAACCATCAGCATTAAACCATGAATCATTTAACCCTTCTAAAACATCCTCTTCAATTAATTCATCAATATGAGTATTTACATATTTAGTATTTTTAGTACTATTTGAGTCATATGCATCATTTTTAGTAAATCCAGAGTACATAATAGTATCTACATAAGTATATGGCCCCTCAATATTTTGAGATACTGCATAACCTATAGCAGAACGTTTATAAGTAGAAGATGTACAATAATACATCATATATGCACCCTTAGTTCCGTTATCGTTTACATAGTTATCATTCCAAAATACAGTTGGTGCCCAAACAGAAAAACCACCTTTACTATCAGAATCGTCTTCACCAGCCCATGCAAATGAACCAGCTAAGTTTTCTGATAAATCTCCAAATATAACATTATCCGGTGTTGTATATCCATTAGTGAACCTAATCCAATTTTGTAAATCTGTAGATTTCGCTGCATCTATATGCGATCCAAATACATAATATTCATCTCCATCTTTAACTATTGAAGGATCATGTACAGAAACACGGGTTTTAGCTTCTATTTTTTCTTTAGCTGTCGTAACTCTAATTAATCCAAAAGATGATATTAAAACTCCCGTCATAAAAAATGCTAATATCTTTCTTACTTTTTTTGATTTCATAATCTCTTTTCCCCTTTATATCCTATAAATTTTATTAATTTTTAATCTTAATGTTAATATTCACTCCCTCCTTTAATCCTTATAATAAATTTAAATAAATATTTAAGCATAAATAAAATTAGGCATATATCTAAAATATTCTCTCTTTTTGATATATGCCTTCAACTTCTGTATAAATATTATTTACTTTTATAACAGCGAAAATTTACCCTTAAATCTTATCCCATTTTTTATCTATATTAGGACAATAATTTTTCTTAACAGCTGCCCTCATTTCAACAAAGCAACCACATAATTTGCACATTCCATTTATAAGATTGTCACACGCCATACAAATATCTAACCTAACCTTATAATCCTCTTCAGAAGTTTTAATATCACTATCAATATTTTTAATATAATCTTGCATATGTTTATATTCGGCATCGCCCATTACTTGATCTAATAAACATTTTTTACAAAATCTATTTTCCATAAATTATTCAATAACAAAGCTAATTACACTACAAGCTGGAATCTTAAAGTCTAATCCTTGTGATGTTAAAACAAAATCTTTAAACTCTTCTGGCTTAACCACTTCTGGGTTATCAAAAGTATTATGAGCATCCATTTTATTAGTTAAAATAGTGGCTGTAACTGATTTAACCGGTCTATCAACTATTATTCCTTCAATATCATACGCTTCATCAATAGATAAATTATTTATAGTTATATTAATTCTTCCTTCACTATCTACAGAAACTGATTCATTTAAATTTGGAACTTTATATTCTTCACCAACTCCAATCATCTTAGTTTCTATAAAACTTTCAACTAATGTTGCTTCTTGGTGATTTTTATACATATTAAACACGTGATAAGTTGGAGTTAAAATCATTTTTTCTCCTTCTGTTAAAATAACAGATTGTAAAACATTAACTATTTGAGCTATATTAGCCATCTTTATTCTATCACTATGCTTATTAAATATATTTAAGTTAATACCAGCTATAAGTGCATCTCTCATTGTATTTTGTTGATATAAGAATCCTGGATTAGTTCCTGGTTCAACTGCATACCATGAACCCCACTCATCAACAATTAAATCAACTCTCTTTTCTGGATCATACTTATTCATTATTTCTAAATGTTTATTTATTAACTCTTCCATTTTTAAAGTTCTCTTCATAGTTTCATACCATGCAGATTCATCAAATCCTGTTGCTGGTCCTTTGTTTTCCCATCCACCTGGATGAGTGTAGTAATGTAATGATAAACCATCCATATAGTTTGCCGCTACTTTCATTACTCCTTCAGTCCAATTATAGTCATCTACATTTGGTCCACATGCAATTTTATAAAGCTTATTTTCACCATAGTTTCTACAATAAGTCTGATATCTTCTATACATGTTTCCATAGAATTCTGGTGTCATATTTCCACCACAACCCCAGTTTTCATTACCTACACCAAAGTACTTAACTTTCCATGGTTCTTCATGTCCATTTTGTTTTCTTAACTCTGCCATTGGTGAAATACCATCAAAAGTTAAATATTCTACCCACTCAGACATTTCTTGAACTGTCCCACTACCAAGGTTTCCATTAATATATGGCTCACATTCTAATTGTCTACATAATTCCATAAATTCATGTGTACCAAAACTATTATCTTCTACAACTCCACCCCAATGTGTGTTTATCATCTTTTTACGATTTTCTTTTGGTCCTATTCCATCCATCCAATGATACTCATCGGCAAAGCATCCTCCTGGCCAACGTAATACTGGTATCTTCATTTCCTTTAACGCTTGTACAACATCAGTTCTCATTCCATTTACATTAGGTATCTTTGAATCTTCTCCAACATATATTCCTTCATATATACATCTTCCTAAATGCTCTGAAAAGTGTCCATATATTTCCTTGCTTATTTTTGACTTTTTATTGTGTGTGTTAATTATTAATCTACTCATAATTCTCTAAACCCCTTATCTTAAATAAAACTATCTATTTAATCTCCAATATAAATCATTCCATTTTAATTCTTTTTCAAATTCCTTAATATTAGTATCTTTTCCTATTACAACTGACTCAATTCCATACATATTAGCTAAATCAGTTAATTGCTCTGAATCTAATTCATAAGAGAATGAAGTATGATGAGCTCCACCAGCAAGTATCCAAGCTTTTGCTCCTACTTTTAATGACGGCTCTGGTCTCCATAACACTCTTGCTACTGGAAGTTGTGGAAGATCCTTTTCAACCTCTTTAGCTTCTACTTCATTTATTATTAATCTCATTCTTCCACCTAAATCAATTAATGATGCACAAACTGCTGAACCTGCTTGACCGTTAAATATTAATCTTGCTGGAGCTGCCTTATCACCAATTCCTAAATGCTTAACTTCGATTAAAGGTTTGTTAGCTGCAACTGTTGGACAAACTTCAAGCATATGAGCCCCTAAAATCATTTCATTTCCTGGTTCAAAATTATAAGTATAATCTTCCATGAAAGAAGTTCTAGTATTGTTAGTCATAATTTTCATTAATCTAACTAAACCTGCTGTTTTCCAGTCACCTTCTCCTCCAAATCCATATCCATCTTCCATAAGCCTTTGTACTGCAAGTCCTGGTAATTGTTCCATACCATGAAGCACTTGGAAGTTAGTTGTGAATGCAGTATATCCACCTTTTTCTAAGAATCTTCTTAAAGCAATTTCTACCTTTGCTTGATATTTAATAGAATTTCTTACAGAACCCTCTATTTTTCCAGCTTCACAAATTTCATATTTTTCTTCATATACTTTCATTAAGTTTTCAACTTCTTCATCAGTAACCTTATTAATTACTTCTACTAAGTCTCCAATTCCGAAAGCATCGCAAGTCCAACCTAATTTTAATGCTGCTTCAATTTTATCACCTTCGGTTACAGCAACATCTCTCATATTGTCATCAAATCTGGCAATTTTAATATTTCTTCCTTCAACATATCCAGCTGCAACGCTCATCCATTTATTTATTTCTTCATGAACTTCTGAATCTTGCCAATATCCAACAACAACTTTTCTATTGTTACCCATTCTTGTATTTATAAATCCAAACTCTCTATCTCCGTGCGCTGATTGATTTAAATTCATAAAATCCATATCCATTGTATCCCAAGGAATATCTCTATTAAATTGTGTATGGAAATGTAGTTGTGGTTTATTTAATATTGATAATCCTCTTATCCACATCTTAGCTGGTGAAAAAGTATGCATCCAAGTTATAACACCAGCACAATTTTCATCATTATTAGCAGCTAAGCATACATCATATATCTCCTTAGCATTTCTTACTGTCGGTTTATAAATTATTTCATATTTAATTCCTTCAACATCATTTAATTTATTTACCATTTCCTTAGAGTCTAAAGCAACTTGTTTTAAAGTGTCTTCACCGTATAAATCTTGACTACCTGTTATAAACCAAAAACTATATTTTCTTGTATTGATCATTTTAATCTCTCCCTTTAATCTCAATATTAATTTCTAAATTTTATCTCCCCTAAGAAACCAGTAAACTTAACCTATAGGGTACAGATTTATCATAATTATTTTTGAACCTTACTATAATCACTTATAAATCTTTCAATTCCAGCTGTAGTTAATGGATGCTTAGCCATATCTTCAATTTGTGCATATGGTATTGTTGCAATATCTACACCTGATAATATACATTGCAGAATATGTTCCTTTGTTCTTATACTTGCAGCTATTATTTCTGTTTCAAAACCATAGTTTTCTTTTGCTATTATTAAGTCATTTATTAAGTCCATTCCATCAAGTCCAATATCATCTAATCTACCAACGAAAGGACTAATATAAGTTGCTCCAGCTTTAGCAGCTAAAACCCCTTGATGAACACTAAATATTAAAGTAACGTTAGTTTTTATTCCTTCTTGAGATAAAACTCTAACTGCACTTAATCCCTCTAAAGTCATTGGTATTTTAACAACTATATTCTTGCTTATTTTTACTAGCTCTCTTGCTTCTCTAATCATTCCTTCAGTATCTAAACTCATAACTTCTGCGCTTATTGGCCCATCAACTATCTCACAAATCTCTGGAATTACTTCTGACATTGTTTTATTTTCTTTTGAAACTAATGATGGATTTGTTGTAACTCCATCAATTAACCCCATATCATTTGCCTTTTTTATTTGTTCAATGTTAGCTGTATCTATAAATATTTTCATAATCCTCTTTCCTCCCATAAATAACCACTTATATTTAATAAAATTATTAATACCACATTAATTTAGTTTTTAAACCATATTTTGTATTTAACTTCTAAGCTTTATTTCTCAAATAATTTACTGCTTCTTGCTCAATAGTTAAACCACTTTTATACCCTTCTATGAATTTTTCGTATCCAATAGCCATATTTTGATTTGGTTCTACTGTTACTGATTCTGTATCACCAAAAACAATATTATTTAAAAAATCTTCTAAAGAATTATTTTCTTGCTTTTTATCAAGATATAGTGCTAGCAATGCACTTCCCCATGCTCCACCTTCTCCTGCTGTTTCCATTACAACCACAGGTGCACCTATAGCTGCCGATAAAATATTTTGTGCAACCCCCTTAGTCTTAAATATTCCTCCATGACCAAGAATTTTATCAATTTTAACCTTTTCTTCTTTTGTTAAAATATCCATACCAAGTTTCATTGCACCAAAACATGTATATAATTGAACTCTCATAAAGTTAGCTAAATTAAACTTTGAATTTGCTGGATGTAAAAACATAGGGCATCCTTCTGTTAATCCTATTCCATGTTCCCCTGAGTAGAAACAATAAGACATTAAATCACCACAGTCATCATCACCTTCTAATGCTTTTTCAAATAAGTTCTTGTATAATTCACCTGGTGTAACCTTTACTCCAAATGCACCTAAACATTGATTAAATATTTCAATCCAAGCATTAATATCTGATGTGCAATTATTTGAATGCGCCATTGCTACTAAATCTCCTGTTGGAGTTGTAACCATATCTAATTCTTTATGCAATTTAGATAACTCTTTTTCAAGAACTACCATAGCAAATGCCGAAGTCCCTGCTGATACATTTCCTGTCTTCTTAGCGATGCTATTAGTTGCTACCATTCCAGTTCCTGCATCTCCTTCTGGAGGACAAAGTTTAGCTCCTGCTTGTAACCTTCCACTTGGATCTAAAAGTAAAGCTCCCTTTTCTGTTAATGTTCCAGCTTCTTCTCCAGCAACTAAAACTTTTGGAAGAATTTCTTCTAGTGTCCATGAATATTTATTAGAAGAAATTAATGAATTAAATTTTTCTATCATACTATTGTTATAATTTTTGTTCTCTATATCAATTGGAAACATTCCTGATGCTTCTCCAACACCCATTACTCTTTTCCCTGTAAGCTTCCAATGAACATAGCCTGCTAAAGTTGTAATAAAATCTATATCCTTGACATGCTCTTCATTATTTAAGATAGCATGATATAAATGTGCAATACTCCATCTTTCTGGAATATTATATTGGAACAACTCTGTTAATTCGCTAGCGGCTTGTCCTGTAAATGTATTTCTCCATGTACGAAATTCAGCTAATTGATTTCCCTCTTTATCAAAAGGAAGATATCCGTGCATCATAGCACTTACCCCCATAGCTGATAATTTATTTATTCTTACATCATATTTTTCCTTAACTCTTTCTGACAAGTCTTTATAACATTCTTGAATTCCTGTCCATACCTCATCTAATGAGTATGTCCAAACCCCATCAATTAAGCTATTTTCCCAGTCAAATCCGCCAGTCTCAATAACTGATCCCATCTGATCAACAAGAACTGCTTTTATTCTGGTAGAGCCAAGCTCAATTCCTAGAACAGCTTTTCCTGATTCTATTATCCTTTTTACTTCATTTAAACTATTCATGACTCATTATCCTCCTCTATCCTCTTTTCTCGATGGAGTTTAATAACTTATTAAACTCCATCAAAGAACACCCCAGTTATTAACCTTTTATATTAACTCTTTTACTTTATCCACTACAGTTTCTTTGTTAAATCCAAAGAAATTCATTACCTCATTACCATTGCCTGATGCCCCAAATGTATCTATGCATAATACTTCATCAACATATTTGTGCCATCCATATGATGAAGCCATTTCTACAGCTAATTTTTTAACTCCTGGCTTTAATACGCTATTCCTATAAACTTCATCTTGTATGTCAAATAATCTAAAGCATGGCATTGATATAACATCAACATATATACCTTGTTTCTCTAATTCTCTTTGAGAACTTATTGCTAAATCAACTTCTGATCCTGTTGCTATTATCTGAGCTACTGGAGTTTGTGCCGCTTCTGAAATTATATAAGCACCTTTTCTAACATTATCTACACAATTAAATTTAGCATTTACATTTATATTTTGTCTTGATAATACTAATACAGAAGGTGTTTCTTTATTTTCTAAAGCTATTTGCCAAGCTGCATTTGTTTCATGAGCATCTGCCGGTCTTATTACATTTACATTAGGTATAGCTCTAAGTCCTGCTAATTGTTCAATTGGTTCATGTGTTGGTCCATCTTCACCTACAGCTATTGAATCATGAGTTAATACATATACTAATGGTAATTTTTCAATTGCAGACATCCTTATTGCAGGTTTTAAATAATCACTAAACACAAAGAATGTTGAAACAAAAGATTTTAATCCTCCATGAAGCATTATTCCATTTCCCGCTGCAGACATTCCAAATTCTCTTACTCCAAACCAAATATTTTTTCCATCAGGAGTATCTTTTCTAAAATCCCCTTGTTCTTTTAAATACGTCATATTTGAATGTGCTAAATCTGCAGAACCCCCAAATAATCCATCATAAACCTTTGCAATTGCATTCATTGTAAACCCTGAAGCATTACGAGTTGAAACTGATTGACCTATTTCATACTTTGGTAACACTTCTTCAAAATTAATATTTAATTCTCCATTAATTGAAGATATTAAACTATTATATTCTTCTGGATAAGCTTCTTTATATTTATTAACTAACTCATTCCATTCACTTTCCTTTTGTTTTCCTCTTGATATAAGATTATTAGCAAAATCTTCTTTTACCTCATTAGGAACAGTAAATGGATCATAAGTCCAATTTAAATTTGCTTTAGTTTCTTCATATTCATTAGATCCTAAAGGCGATCCATGTACTCCATTTGTTCCTCCCTTATTAGGTGAACCATATCCAATTGTAGTTTTAACCTCTATTAATGTCGGCTTATCTGTTACACTCTTAGCTTCTTCTATTGCAGCTGAAATTGCTTCAATATTTGTATCTCCATCTTCAACTCTAATAGTATGCCAATTCATGCCCTTAACTCTATCTATAACATTTTCTGAGAATGAAGTTGAAAGTTTTCCATCTAAACAAATATCATTTGAATCATATAAAACAACTAATTTTCCTAATCCTAAGTGTCCTGCTAAAGATATTGCTTCATTAGCAACACCTTCCATTAAGTCTCCATCTCCAACTATTGCATAAGTATAATGATCAACTATATCTAATCCATCTTTATTGTATTTAGCTGCTAAATGTTTTTCAGCCATTGCCATACCTACTGCTTGAGCAATACCTTGTCCTAAAGGACCACTTGTAGCCTCTACTCCATGAGTGTGTCCAACTTCTGGATGACCTGGAGTTTTTGAATTTAATTGTCTAAATTGTTTTAAATCATCAATAGATACATCAAATCCACTTAAATGTAACATTGAATACAAAAGAGCTGATCCATGCCCAGCTGATAATATAAATCTATCTCTATTAAACCATTTTGAATTTTCTGGGTTAATGTTTATATGCTTATTAAATAATGTATATGTCATTGGCGCTGCACCCATACAGATTCCTGGATGACCTGATTTTGCTTTTTCAATTTGATCTACTGATAACATTCTTATTGTATTGATGCTTTTCATTTCTACTTCTCTCATTATTCCCCTCCAAATTTTATATCTTACAATTTCACATATATACTAAAAACTTTTAATCCCTTAAGTCTCATATTTGAGCTATTTTAATTCTTATCACTTATTTCATTACTTCTTTTACTTTTACTGAATCTTGTCCATAATAAGCATTTGCTCCATGTTTTCTAAAATAATGCTTATCTTGTAGCTCCGAAGGTATTGGAGTAATTTCACTATTTAAATTCTCAGTTCTTATTGCCATCTTAGCCACTTCTTCTAAGACTACTGCATTTAAAACAGCCTTACTTGCAGTTTCTCCCCATGCAAATGGTCCATGACTTGCAATAATTATTCCTGGTACACTTAACTCTTCAATTTTTCTTTCTGTTAATGTTTCAATAATTACTAAACCAGTATTCTTTTCATATTCATTTTTAATTTCTTCATTATTTAAAGATCTTGTACATGGAACTGGGCCATAGAATGTATCTGCGTGAGTTGTTCCATATGAAGGAATATCCCTTTTAGCTTGTGCCCAAGATGTTGCAAATGATGAGTGAGTGTGAACAACTCCTCCTATATTAGGATACTTTTTATATAATTCAATGTGAGTTGGTGTATCCGAAGATGGTCTTAAATCACCTTCTACTACATTTCCTTCTAAGTCTACTACTACCATATCACTAGCTTTCATTTCATCATAACTTACTCCACTTGGCTTAATTACTATAAGTCCTTTTTCCCTATCTATTCCACTTACATTTCCCCAAGTTAATACAACTAAATTATGTTTTACTAAATCTAAATTCGCCTTAAAAACCTCTTCTTTTAAACTCTCTAACACCTTAATACCTCCTATTTTTTGTATCTACCTCCGGGGTCAATCCATTTTTTTGTAACCCGCCTTCTTTTAAATAGGTACATACAATTTTAATAACACTTAATTTATGTACCGTACAATTTAATGTTAGCAAATATTTTTATGTTTGTAAATGTTTTTATAGAAATTTTTAGAAATTTTTGAACGTACATGTTGTGACTTTTTTTCATTATTAATAGAATTATCACATAACAATTTTGCAAATAAAATAGCCATATAATATAAACGCTTTAAATATTTATACTATATGGCTATTATTATTTTATCTCCTATCCTTTCATTCCAGTCAT
>OLPD01001324.1_pt1 | contig 12866 bp, 11 predicted proteins | sample 1672111 | NCBI WGS metagenome assembly OLPD01 (sample SAMEA3136646, study PRJEB25190) | human gut metagenome
GGGGGGGCAGGCGAAGAGTATTAGTGAAGAGAATAGTGGGATTTTTAATTTTATTGGAACCTGGAGAATTGAATCGCTAGAAAAACTAGGTGATAAAGAAGATGATGAGGATTTAGCGTATTTAATTGGTGATGAAATACAGTTAGATAGTAATAAAGTTAATATTCTAGGGATTTATAAACAAAATATTCATTACAAATTAAAAGCTGTTCAGGGGGATTACATCATTTCTTATGAAAATAGCTTAACAATGAATGAGTTTATGAACGGTAGAGAAATGGTAGATTTAATATCTATAATTGATAAGAATCAAATAATAGGAGAATTCTTTTTAAATTCTGATACTGAAATGATATTACTATATAAAAGTAATCTGATTAAATTAAGGCGCATAAATAAAAGTGCTAATTTTGATGATATCAAAAATGATGTTGTCATAGGAAATGAAACTCAAGAGGAAGAGTTTGATGCAAAAGAAGGAATTATGTTAGGTATTAAAACTCCAAATAAGGAAATAGATGAAGGAATATATAGCAATGAGAAATATAGAACTTTATGGATATCTCATGATAACTGGAAAATAGGAAGTATCTATGAAAAACCTAATATTATTTTTCCAAGATTAAATGGAATATGGAAGTTAGAAGTAAATCAAAAGAATATGAATGGTTTTGAATATGATGAATTTCAAGTAGGAAAATATGATGAAAAAGTAGGAAATAATACAATTGAATATTTAATTTTAGATAAAAGTGAATATAAAACTATAAAGTTTGTTGGAAATGATTATATAGCGATAGGAAAATATGAAGGGAATTCTTTTGAAGGGAATTATCCGATTTATCAAATAATACCTATAAATAACATTAATATTAAAAATGGACTACAAACAGATGAAGTATTTATTGGATCTGAAAAAGAAAAATATTTAGAAGAATTTCAAAATAAAATTAATAGTTTATCTAAAGAGCAAATTGATAAATTAAATATTTCTTCAATAGATTACAATAATTTAGCTATTGAAAGAAGTGTAGGTCGATGGAGATTTGTTGCAAATTTGTTGCCAAAGGATATGAGTGATGCAGGAGAAAGCTTTAAAATCTCAATACTGCCGGATACTAGATTTATAAATTATAATTCTCTTTATATATCATGGAAGACTCTAAAGCAACAATTAGGATTTTTTAAAGATGCATTTATATCTCCCTTATGCAATATTATATTAGTTCAATTTGATAGCTATATAGCAATTTATAAAATAGAAAATGGGAATCTAATAACAGAGCCTTTAGTTACAATTCCTATAGGTGAAGATGATGAAATAATAATGTCGGAGTGGTGTAGTGGAAGCTATGTAGAACAGTGGGAAAAAGCTTTTATTGATGGTGAGTTAATAATAGGGGATTAAAATTAATTTTAAATATTCATGAAATTATATTGTTAAGATTTGTAAAAAACAATATATTACAGAATGAGAAAAAATTTTTAGTAAAGTTTATAAAAGTATTGTAAAAAATAATATATGTGGTATAATTAAGAAGAAGTCAAATTTTGACTAGTTAAAAGATTTAAAGTAGATTAATAAAATTTCTCCTATTCAAGAGATATGTTATTAACCATGATAAATCTTAAGAAAATGGAGGAATTTATAATGGCAGATAAGACTATCGTATGCAGAGATTGCGGAAAAGAATTTTTATTTACTGAAGGGGAACAAGCTTTCTACAAAGAAAAAGGCTTTGATAACGAACCAGTAAGATGCGTTGATTGCAGAAGAGCAAGAAAAGCTCAACAAAACAACAGAAAGTAATTGAGATTATAAGATTGTAAGAATTTTTCTTACAATCTTTTTTGATATATAAAAATATTTTTTCATTTGAATTTTTAGATTATATCTATAAAGAAATAAGATAAATATAAATATATAGTTAACTATTATAAAACAGACCACATAAATTATAGAAAATATGGTAAAATAAGAAAGTTAGAAGCGATCCAACATATTAGGAGGCGGTAAGGATGGATAAAAATAAGAAGAAAAATGAGAAAAAGAAGAAAAGATATTCATTAAGAAATAGAATAATAGCTTCAGCTATATTTATGATACTTGCTGTTGTTGTTGGAGTGAGTATAGGATATTATAGTTACGTGAAAAGTAAAATATATACAGAGCCAAATGAAATAGAAGTTAAGACTGTAGAGAAGAGAAATGAAGAAGAAGTGGATTATAAGGAAGTTGATGGTATTACTAATGTATTATTAGTTGGAACAGATGCAAGGGATTTAAAGGAAAGTGCTAGAGCAGACTCTATTATAATTGCAACTTTAGATAATAATAAGAAAGAAATAAGATTAACCTCCTTATTTAGAGATACTCTAGTTAATATTGAGGGATATGGACCTTATAAGTTGAATGCAGCTATGGCTTTTGGTGGAATAAATTTATTAAAGAATACAATACAAGAAACATATAATATAAGTATAGATAAATATATAATAATAAATTTTTGGGGATTTGAAGCTATAATTGATCAAATGGGTGGATTAGAAATTGATGTTAAGGATTATCAATTGGATGAATTAAATAAGTATATAGGGGAGTCTACAGGAGGAAATGATTGTCCTGTTACAGAGAGTGGATTGCAAGTGTTAAATGGAAAACAGGCTTTATCTTATGCAAGAATAAGAAAAGGTGTAGGAGATGAATTTGAGAGAACTGAAAGACAAAGAGAAGTATTATTTAAGGTTGCTGAAAAGTTAAGAAAAACAAAACCAACAAAATATTTTGGGATTATGAATAGTATGCTTGATTATATAAATACTAATATAGATATCTTAGATGCTTTAAATATGGCATATACAATTTATAAATTTCCAAGTTTAGAGACAAAACAAGTTCATATACCAGTTACAGAATTAGCTAGTGATATGAATTATGGCGGAGAAGTTGGATGGGTATTTATAATGGATAGAGAGCAAAATACAGAGATTTTGCATGATTTCATATTTAATGGTATAGAGCCAGATGAAAGTAAATTTGATTATAATTCTTTAAGCGAAGCACTTAATGAATATAAAACAGGTGAATGGATTTATAACTATGAAAGTGATTATAAAAATAGTACTTCAAATAATAGTATAGATTATGAAAAAAATAAAAAGAATAATGAATCATATGAAGATAATGATGAATATATTAATGGAGAATGGGAATAAGTCAATATAAAACTTAATTGAAAAATTAGAAATTAAAGATAAAATAAGAGGAAAATTTATTTTATCTTTAATTTATTATTGCTATTAAGGTTAAGATATACAAAAAGTTAACTGAAGTTTCGATTTGAAATATATATATATGGGAATATATAAGAAAAATTCTAATTATTTTTATAGATATAAAAATGGATTTGGTATAAAATTTATATTAAACATAGCCTTGGTAACGATTCCAAAGTTATGTTTATCTAAAGTAGACTTAATTTAATGGGAGATTAGGAAATGGGTAGAAAATTAATATTTAATAATGAATTTGAAAGGTTATATAATTATGATGGGGAACTAGGCGTAGTTTATTCAAAGGAGAAAAGCAAGTTTATTTTATGGGCACCAACAGCAGAAAATGTTGATTTAGTGATATATGGTGACGATGGATATAATTATAACAGTAAATCAATTAAAACTTATAATATGAATAATAGTATTAATGGAACTTGGATAGTAGAAATTAATGAAGATTTAAATGGTCAATATTATAATTATTTAGTTACTATAGATGGAAAAGTTAATGAGGTTGTTGATCCATATGCTAAAGCAGTAGGTGTTAATGGTAAACGTGGGATGGTAATTGATTTGGATAGCACTAACCCAAAAGGTTGGGAAGAAGATGAAAAGCCAGAACTAAAGGCACCTACAGACTCTATAATATATGAGGCTCATATAAGGGATTTAACTATAGATGAAACTTCAGGTATAAAGGATGAGTTTAAAGGCAAATTTAAAGGTCTTACTGAGCGTAATAGCTATATTCCAGAGACTAATATAAGGACTGTAATAAATCATATTAAAAATATGGGCTTCACACATATTCATTTACTACCATATTTTGATTATGCATCAGTAGATGAAACAAAATTTGATAAATCACAATTTAACTGGGGATATGATCCAGAAAATTATAATGTTCCTGAAGGATCTTATTCAACAAATCCATATTTAGGTGATGTTAGAATAAGAGAGTTTAAGGAGATGATAAAGGCTTTACATGAGGCTGGAATAAGAGTGGTTATGGATGTAGTTTATAATCATACTTTTAGTTTAGGTTCATGTTTAAATAAAGCTGTTCCTAAATATTACTATAGACAAGATGAAAAAGGAAATTATAGCAATGCTTCAGGTTGTGGTAATGAAACAGCTTCAGATAGGTATATGTTTAGAAGATACATGATAGATTCAGTAGTATATTGGGCTAAAGAATATCATATTGATGGATTTAGATTTGATTTAATGGGTATACATGATATAGAGACTATGAAGTTAATAAGAGAAGAATTAAATAAAATAGATCCAAGTATAATAGTCTATGGTGAAGGCTGGATGGGAGGGCCAAGTCCTTTGAAAGAAGATGATGCAGCTTTAAAGAAAAATACTTATAAATTTGGAGAATTACAAATAGCAGCTTTTAGTGATGACTGCAGAGATGGAGTGAAAGGTCATGTTTTCTATGAAAAAGAGGCAGGATTTGCTAATGGAAAGGCTGGTCTTGAAGAAACAATAAAATTTGCTATTGTTGCGTCAACACCACATAAAGAAGTAGATAAAACTAATATAGTGTATTCAGATGGATTTTGGGCTAATGAACCTTATCAAACAGTAACTTATGCATCTGCACATGATAACTATACTTTATGGGATAAACTTCAAATAGTATCACCAGAAGCGAGTAAAGAAGAATTAATAAAAATTAATAAATTAATAGCTGGTATAATATTAACTTCACAAGGAATAACTTTTATACATGCTGGAGAAGAGATGGCAAGAACTAAGGTTGATGAAAATGGAAACCTAGTAGAAAACAGTTTTAATTCTTCTGATAAGGTAAATAAAATTTATTGGGATAGAAAAATTGAGTATAAGGATTTAGTTGAATATTATAAGGGATTAATTGCATTAAGAAAAGAATATAAAGCTTTTAGAATGAATAGCAATAAAGAGATACAAAAAAACATTCATTTTCTAGAAAAAGGTAAAGATTTTGAAGGTGATAATTTAGTTGCATATATAATAGATGCTAAGAATATAGATGATAAGTGTTCTAAAATAGCAGTTATAATAAATGCAAATGAAACAGAAGAAAAAGTAAATCTTAAAGAAAAAGATTGGGGAGTATTTGTTAATAATGATAAATCAGGAAATGAAGTTATAGAAGTTTTAAATAGTGATATAGTTATCATTGCTCCAAAATCAATAAAGGTATTAATAAAATAATAGATTAAATATATAAATAGAAGAATGTAACTTAATATGAAAATTAATTAGTTACATTCTACGTTTTATTTTAAATTAATAAAAAGGGGTGAGGTTTATGGGAATGAATATGATAGTTTATCAGATAGTTAATGAGTTTAAAAGATTAGGTGAAGTCGTTGCTATAACTTTAGCTGGATCATGTGCAACTGGTAGAAAGGATAATTCTTCAGATATTGATATAAATATAATTACAGAAAGGGATATATCCATTGAAAAAAGAGAAAGTATTGTAAAAAAGTTTTCCGATTTAATGGAGATAAATAATAATTTTTGGGGAGTATCGGATGAATTTGTACTAAGAAATTCATCAATACAAATTAAAATAGTTTATTTTAATTTATATTGGTTGGAAGATAGATTAAAAAATATATTGGAAAAGCATAATGCATCTATTGGATATAGCACATGTTTTTGGCATAATGTAATTAATGCATTAATATTTTTTGATAAAAGGGAAAGATTCAAAGAACTTAAGGAAAAGTATACTATGAAATATCCAATAGAGCTTAAAAGAAATATAGTTAGTAAAAATTATCCTATATTAAAAAGAAATTTCTCATCATATTATAACCAAATAGAGAAAGCTATAAATAGAAATGATATAGTAAATTTAAATAATAGGGTAGCTGCTTTTTTAGATAGTTATTTTGATATTATATTTGCTATAAATGAGATTCCACATCCAGGAGAAAAAAGGCTTTTAAGCATAGTTAATATTATGTGTAAGAAGTTACCTAATAATGCATTAGCAGATATTGAGAAATTAATTGAAGATATTTCTAAATGTAATAATGTAATATTAGAAGATATTAATGAAATTGTTATTCAGTTAGATATAATTCTTAAAAGTGAAAATTTAATAAGTTGAATTGATAATGTTTACAATGATGGGTGATATTGCTATAATTAATATGATATTATATAAACAGATTAATGGAGGGGCATAATGAGAATACAAAGAGAAGAGCTTTTAAATAGAATTGATGGAAAAGAAGTTTATGTGTATACATTATATAATGAAAATACAAGTGTAAAAATAACAAATTATGGAGGTATTATATTATCATTAATTACACCAGATAAATTTGGAGCAAAAGATGATATTGTTTTAGGATATGATAATTTCGAAGATTATAAGACTACCACAACATATTTTGGTGCTATTATTGGACGTTGTGCTAATAGAATTGGAAAAGCAGAAATTGATGTAGATGGTATAAAGTATAAACTTGCTCAAAATGATGGTAACAATCATCTTCATGGTGGTGTTAAAGGCTTTAATAGAGTGGTTTGGGATTCTGAAGTTTTAAATGATAAAGATGGAGAGTATTTAAAGCTATCATACTTAAGTAAAGATGGGGAAGAAGAGTATCCAGGAAATTTAGAGGTTACTGTTGAATATAAGTTAACAAAAGAAAATGAATTGATTATTAATTATTATGGGAAATGTGATAAAAGTACAGTTTTAAATTTAACTAATCATTCATACTTCAATTTAAAAGGTCATGCTTCTGGAGATGTATTAGATCATAAGGTTAGAATTTATGCAAAAAATATAACTGCGGCAGATTCTGAAAGTATACCTACTGGTGAAATAAGAAGTATAGAAGGAACACCTATGGATTTTAGTAATTTAAAATGTATTGGAGCCGATATAGATAAAGAATATGATCAATTAATTAATGGAAATGGATATGATCATAACTGGATTATTGATGACTATACAGGCGAGCTTAAAAAGGCAGCAGAAGTTATAGAGTATAACAGTGGAAGAGTATTAGAAGTATTTACTACAAAGCCAGGAGTACAATTTTATACAGGTAATTTTTTAAATGAGAATGAAGTTGGAAAGGGCGGAGTGAAGTATAAAAAGAGACAAGGGTTATGTCTTGAAACACAATACTTTCCAGATAGTTTACATCATTCAGGTTTTTCTAATATAGTTCTAAAACCTGGACAAGAATATAAACATACTACAATTTATAAGATGAGCATTGTTAATAAGTAATAAATAAAAATGACTAAGAGAGAATTCTACTCCTTAGTCATTTTTTTGCAGTTTCTACAATAGCCGTATATTTCAAGGCGATGTTCTGTTACATCAAAATCCATATCATCTCTTAGATGCTTTTCATAAACACAAAGAGGACAATCGGTTATAGGAAATACTTCTTTACAGTGTTTACAAATCAAGTGATGTCTATGTTCAGAAGTATTCATTTCATAAGAAGTTTTATTATCATCTCCTAAGATACATTTAGAAATCACATTTTTATTAGATAGAGAATCTAGTATTTTATAAATTGATGATAAATTTATAGAAATTGAATTTTCCTTTAATTTTGAATATATTTCTTCAGCACTAAGAGGTTGTGTACTTTCAGATAATACCTGAAGTACAGAAGTTCTATGCTTAGTTATTTTTAATCCTTTTGATTTAAGTATATCACTAAAGTTAATTTCATTATTCAATTTATTACCTCCAGGCATTATTTATTTATATTATACAAATTTGCGCCTAATAATTAAAGTGATAAAGAATATTACTGCTGATACAAGAACAATTGTAGCTCCTGTAACTGTGTTTAAGTAGTAAGAAATTATTAGTCCTGTAATACCAGAGAATACAGCAATTAACACTGAAAATAAATGATATTGACGAACATTTTTAGAAATATTACGAGCTGCAGCAGCTGGTAAAACTAAAAGGGAGTTTATTATTAATAAACCTACCCATCTTACAGTTAAAGTAACTATAACAGCTATGGTACAAGTAAATATAATTTCTATTAATAATGTATTCATACCACGACTATTTGCAAGGGAAGGGTTTAAACTCGTTATAAGTAGTTTATTAAATATTAAAGCCCAAAGTATAATAACTACGATAAATACAACAAATAGTAAAATAATTTCCTTTTGAGTTATGCTAAGTAAATCCCCAACTAAGTAAGATGAAAACTTACTTAAGCTACTAGAAAAACTCATAAGTACTAATCCTAAAGCTATTGCAGTAGATGAGAAAACACCAATTATTGTATCTGTTGATGAAGTTCCTTTATTTTTTATAATTGTTATAGATATTGCAAAACAAATTGAAAATAACGTTGCTCCCCACATTGGATCAATTCCACCTAAAAGAATTCCAATAGCTATTCCTGTAAAAGCACCATGTCCCAAGGAGTCTGCAAAGAAGGACATTTTGTTGCTAACAACCATAGTACTTAAAAGTCCAAAAAGAGGAGTAACTATTAAAATAGCTAAAAAGGCATTCTTCATAAAATCAAAAGATAGCCATTGAAATGGTAATATTGAATAAATAAAATTATATATAGAATCAAACATATCTTAAATGCCTCCTGTTTTAGATGAGTCTTCATTAGAATTATTTAATGATAATCCAAATATTTTTTGTGTAGCAGGATTATTAAAAACTTGTTTTGGACTACCAGAACAAACTATTGTACCATTTACAAGTGCTACACGGTCAGAATATTTATAAACTAAATCTAAATCATGAGAAACTAAGATAATTGATAAATCATAATTCTTTTTGATATCCATAAGTATTTCATAAAATAATTCTAATCCATTTTGATCAACTCCAGATACAGGTTCATCTAATAATAATATGTTAGGAATTGGATCAAGTGCTAATGCAAGTAAAACTCTTTGAAGTTCTCCACCAGATAAAGCTCCAAGACGTCTATCTATTAAATGAGGAACTTTTACTCTTTTTAGGCTTTCTAATACATCTTTTCGGATTTTCTTTTTAGGCTTTAACCATGAAGGCATAGAAGTCTTACAACAGACAAATAAATCAAGAACACTAATAGGAGTATCTTTATCAAAGGTTAAATATTGAGGAACATATCCAATTATAGGTTGATGATATTTATTGTCATTTTGGCAAATAAAGTTTAAATTTCCAGAATGTTTAACTTCTCCAAGTAAGGCTTTAAGTAATGTGCTTTTACCAGCCCCATTTGGTCCAATAATAGATGTAAGTTCTCCACAATGAATATGGAGATTTACATCTTTAAGTATTTCATTATTACCAATAGTAACTGAAAAGTTTTCAATTTTTGTGCAGCAAAAGTTATTGCAGATATTATTTTTATTGAAGTTAGCTTTTTTTATCATTTTAATGCCTCTTTTAATACATTAAGATTTTCTTTCATTTTATTTATATAATCATCATAAGCATCAGCAGTAGAGTCTCCTGTTACTATAGGATCTAACTCATAAACTGTAGCGCCAGTTTCAGTTGCTATAGTTTCAGCAATTTTAGAAGAGTATTGAGGTTCAGTAAATAAAGCTTTTATATTTTTTGATTTTATAGTGTTAATTATTTCTTCAATTTCTTTTGCTGACGGTTCAGAATCAGGTTCTATTACAATAACACCAGCTATGTTTAAATTAAATTCTTTAGCAAAGTAAGGAAATGCTTCATGGAATGTAATTATATCTCTATTTGTTAAACTATCTAATTCTGCATGCATTTCATTTTTTAAGTTTTCTAATTTAGAAACATAAGTGTTAGTGTTTGACTCATAAGCTTCTTTGTTCTCAGGATTTAAATCTTCAAGTTGCGAAGAAATATTTTTTACTTCTTCTATGTTGCCTGTTACACTAACCCATACATGGGCATTATATTCATGATCATGCCCATCATCTTCAGAATGTTCATCTTCAGTATCGTGATCATGATCGTGGTCATCATGACTGTGAGTATCATCTTCTAAAAGAGCGAGATCTTTAGTTGCATCAACTATTTGAAGATTAGGGTATTGTGAAATTATATCATCTAAAAAAGACTCCATTCCAGCACCATTTACAACTAGAATATCAGCATTTTCTAATGTTTTTAAATCTTGAGGTGTAAGCTGATAATCATGAAGACATCCTGTTTGTGATTTAGTCATATTTGTAACAGTTACATTTGGAATATCTTTTGTAATGTTAATTGTTGATATATATAGTGGATAAAAAGAAGTTACTATATTTAAAGTATCTTCATTAGTTTTATTTGAATCCACATTATTATTACAACTTATAAATAAGAATGATGTTGCAATAATTAGTGTCAGTAGTTTTGGTAATTTTAATTTCATAACTTGTCCTCCTAAAGTCAAATGATAATAATTTGCAATTATAATAAACATTATACTACTTTTATTGAAAAAGTAAATTAAAATTTTTATTTTAATTTCTATTTAATATTATATATATCGACAATAAAATATAAAAAGTTATTATCTGTGAACGAATAAATAAAAAAATAAAAAAATGTTCGTAAAAGGTATTGGCATTTTAAAAAATTCTGCTATTATATAAAAGTAAACTCGTTTCTTAGGAAAGAAACCGGTAGATTTAATTAACAAAAGATATAAAGGAGATTATATTAATGAATAACTTTTTAGATAATTTCTTTAAGCTTAAAGAAAACAATACAAATGCTAAAACAGAATTTATAGCTGGTATTACTACATTTATGACTATGGCATATATATTAATAGTCAACCCTTCAATTTTAGCAGCTGCAGGAATGGATTCAGGAGCTGTATTTACGGCAACTGCATTGTCAGCAATAATTGCAACGTTAGTAATGGGATTATATGCAAAATTACCTTTTGCTCAAGCTCCAGGTATGGGATTAAACGCATTCTTTGCATATACTGTAGTTCTATCAATGGGATATTCATATCAATTTGCATTAACTGCAGTTTTATTAGAAGGATTAATATTCGTATTATTAACAGTATTTAATGTAAGAGAAGTTATTGTTGATTCAATTCCAGTAAATATTAAAAGAGCTATTTCTGTAGGAATAGGATTATTTATAGCATTACTTGGACTTGAAGGAGCTGGAGTAGTTGTGCATCCAGCTGATGGAGGAACTATAGTTGCTTTAGGTAATATTACGTCAGGAACAGGCCTTTTAGCAATTATAGGGATAGTAATTACAGGAATATTAGTAGCAAGAAAAGTTAAAGGTGCATTATTCTTAGGAATGATAATAACAGCAGTAATAGGTATACCAATGGGCATAATAGATATGCCTAATAAAATCTTTAGTATGCCACCATCAATCAGTTCAACATTTATGCAATTTGAATGGAGTAATATTTTCTCTATAGATATGGCAATAGCATTATTTACATTATTGTTTATGGATATGTTTGATACTATAGGAACTTTAGTAGGTGTTGCAACTAAAGCAAATATGCTAGATAAAGATGGAAAGGTTCCTAATATTAAAAAGGCTCTTTTAGCAGATGCAGTAGGAACAACAGTAGGAGCATGTCTTGGGACAAGTACAGTTAGTACTTTTGTTGAAAGTGCTGCAGGAGTAGCAGAAGGTGGAAGAACAGGATTAACAGCGCTATCTACAGCATTTATGTTTTTCTTAGCATTATTCTTATCACCTGTATTTGGAGTAATTACTTCAGCAGTAACAGCTTCAGTTTTAGTTGTTGTTGGATTGTTTATGATTGAAAATATAAAGGAATTAAATTTAGAAGATTATACAGAAGCAATTCCAGCATTTTTAACAATAATAATGATGCCATTTGCATATTCAATATCAGATGGTATAGTGTTTGGAGTTGTATCATACATATTATTAAAAGTATTTACTGGAAGAGTGAAAGAAGTTACTTGGCCTACAGTAATAATTGGATTAATATTTGTAATGAAGTTTGTATTTATATAAAATGAAGTTTTATAAAAGCTCACTTTGATGAATAGTCAAAGTGAGCTTTTATTTTTAGAACAATTTCTTGTATTTAAAAATATAGTATAAAGGTAACTTTAAAATTTCTTTATTACAGCTAGCAATGAATCTAAAGAAGAAGATAAATTACTTATATCTTCATCACTTAAAGGAGAAAGTTTTTCTTTTATTACTTCTTTAATATATTCCTTACCTTCCTTTAAAACTTCTATTGCTTTAGGCGTAGCTTGTATTAATATAACTCTTCTATCAGTAGGATTATAATCTCTAGTAACAAGGCCATCTTCAACTAATTTATCGATTACAGGTGTCATATTAGGTTTAGATATACAAAGTTCTTTTGCCATTTTAGAAATAGGAAGTGGTCCGTTATGAACTAAATAAAATAATACTTTTATATGTGAATGAGGAATATTAAATTTTTTTGCAAGAACATTAGGGTTAAAAATATGTTTATTTAGAGAGAATAATAATAGATATAAATTATCAGATATATCATTTAAATTTAAAGTAGTCATGTTAGCCTCCTTACAATACTAATTGATAATATTATAATCTATTAAAAAATAGTTTACAATATATAGTTATAAAAATATAACTATTA
>OLPD01001330.1_pt1 | contig 12797 bp, 8 predicted proteins | sample 1672111 | NCBI WGS metagenome assembly OLPD01 (sample SAMEA3136646, study PRJEB25190) | human gut metagenome
GAGAACGTCCCATAAGTACAACTTCTTCTACAGAAAAGTCAAAGTTATAGTAATTATGTTGAGAAACTACAGCCATTTTTTTTGCAGATTCTTTTATAGACATTCTATTTAGATGTTCATTATCTAAAAGTATACAACCTTTATCAGGTTTTAATATTCTATATATACATTTTAAAAAGGTTGATTTTCCACTTCCATTAGGTCCTATTATTCCTACAACTTCCTTATTATCTACCTCTATATTTATACCTTTTAAAATATTGTTTTTTTCTAAAGTAACATTTATATTTTCAGACTTTATATTCATTACTTATTACCACCAAATCCATAATTCTTCTTTATCATAAGCCATACAAATAACGGTGCTCCTATTATTGATATAACTATTCCAATAGGTATTTCTGTACCCTTTATCAAACTTCTAGAAATAACATCTGCCCATATTAAAATTATTGATCCCAACAAAGCTGTTATTGGAATTATTTTTTTATGGTCGGTTCCAAAAATAATTCTAACTATATGAGGTATTATAAGTCCAACAAACCCTATCATTCCTGATACATAGACTAATAATCCTATCATAAGTGAGGTTATTACTAAATATATGATTCTAAATTTATGCAAATCTGTACCTAATGTAATTGATACTTCATCCCCTAATAACATTAAATTTAATGTCCTATATTGAGTAACAAAAAATATTGTTCCTAAAATTATAACTGGTAGTATAATGACTATTTCATTCCATTTAGCTCCTGCTAAACTCCCCATTAACCAAAAAGTTATAGTTTTCAGCTTTTGTGAGTCATCTGATATATATACTAAAAAACTTGAAAAAGAACTACAAACAGAGCTTAATGCCATGCCTGCCAAAAGTAGCTTTATAGAGTTACTTCTTCCCCCTATATTAGATATCATTAAGACTAATATAGAAACTCCAAAAGCGCCAATAAACCCCATTATACCTAGTGAATTACTTCCAAATACACTTCCTATTCCTAATACTACTGCAAGTGTTGCTCCTAAAGATGCACCTGATGAAACTCCTAATATATAGGGGTCAGCCAATGGATTTTTAACTATTGCTTGCATTACTATTCCTACTACTGATAATCCTGCTCCAACTGCTATAGCTAATACTATTCTCGGCATTCTTATTAACCAAACTACATCTGCTACAGCTCCTGCTCCTATAGATGAATCTCCAATATTAAATAATTTATATAATATAACTTCATAAACTTCCTTTATACTAATATCCACAGATCCCATGGTAACAGCAAAACCTATAGATAAAAAAAGTATAATTAATAGTATGACAGAAGTTCCTATATAAATAGGAACTTCTTTTAAAACTTTATTCTTCATTTCCATATAATCCATTTGCAAAAGTGTCTATACCATCTATAGTTCTTATCCCACTAGAATACATATCTCCTAATGGTATAGCGTAAACTCTTTTGCTTTTAACTGCTGAAAGGCTTGCAAAGGCTGGATTTTCTAATATCTTATTTACCTCTTCAAGTGGAACACTTTCATCTCCTCTATCCATATAAGAAACAAAAATGCAATCTGGATTTAGCTTAATTAAATCTTCTGCTCCTATATTTCCACCTTCAGGATTTAAAACCTCTGCTCCTAATTTTGTTACCATATCTCCAGCTAAGGTTTTAGAACCATATGTATATATTTCATCATCAAAAAATTCTACTACCATAGCACTTTGTTTTTCTTCATTACTTACTTTTGAAGAAACTTCATTAACAGTTGATGTAATTTCATCCACTATAGCCTGAGCCTTATCTTCTACATTAAAAATCTTACCTAAATTTAATATATCATTTATTTCATTTTCTATTGTTCTTTCTTGTGCTACTCCACTATTTAATGAGATATAAGTATTTACGCCACTTTCATTCCAATAGTCAATATCACCTAATCTTTTATCATCAAATAAAGAATACCATCCTAATATGAAATCAGGTTTCTCCATTATTATTGCTTCTTTTGATGGAGTAAACTCTTCTAAATAATTTACCTTACTAAAAGCTTCTTTGTATTCATCTTTCACATCATGATCAAGCCCTGCAGCTGCAACTATTCTATCCTCTAGTCCTAATGCTAGCATAGTTTCAATTGAATTTTGATAAATAGCTAACACCTTTTCTGGTGCCTTATCAAAAGTCATTTCAACAGGTTCCCTTGCATAATTATAAGTTGTTATAGTTACTGGATAATGTGAGTCATTATTTTCCTGTGCTTGTACATTAGAATTCTCATTTACTGATTCCTTATTGCTTGTGCCACAAGAAACAAGACCTAAGATAAGCATTGCGCTTAATAGAATTGTTGTTACGTTTTTGAATTTTTTCATCTTTGTTCTCCCTTTATCATTTTATATTTGTTCATTTTAATATAAAGATATAAGGATACTCTTAGTTATAACACTGATATTTAATTTTTTATTAATATCACTCTTTTACCGAAGAGTATCGATATTATAATATTGGCAAGTCTCCTGACTTATAGATCATCACGTTATTTCTCCTTCTCAAGCATATATGCTCAATGGATTGCTTTGAAATAACATTCCCTAAATACAGTAGCGGCACTGTGTAGGACTTTCACCTAACTTCCTTTTTAATAAAAATAGATATTACTATATATCTATTTTTAACCAATATTATTTTATTATCGTTATATTTAACAACTAAATAAGTATATCTAAATACATTAAATTTGTCTATATTTATATGTAAAATTATTCTATTTTTAAAACTCTATATTCTTCTTACAAAAATAAAATTTTTATTTGCACAAAAATTCACCATATTTTTATGGTGAATTTCTAATAAATTATACAGTTAATAACTCTTCTATTTCTTCAATATTATTTGATGTTATAACTAATATATCTCCTGAATTAATTATTGTATTTCCGTTAGGAACTAATACTTCTCCCTTTCTTTTTATCATAACTATAAGAACATCATCTGGAATATCTGCATCCTTTATAGATTTATTAATTAAACCACTTTTTTCTTCAACAGAAACCTCTGTTAATGTTGTGCTCTTATCTTCATTATATTCATTGAAGTGTTTAAGCTTGTTACCAGATAAAACTAAGATATCTCCTGGTAAAATTTCTGTAGATCCATTTGGTACAAATACATCCCCATTTCTTTTTATCATTACTACAAGAATATCTTCTGGTATATTAGCATCCATTATTGTTTTATTAGCCATAATATTATGTTCATCAATTGTAAACTCTATTAACCTTGTACTCTTGTCTTCTTTATAATCATTAAAAGTCTTTAAAACAGACTCCTCATTATCTATTAAATCTAATTTTTTAGCTAGTATCGGAATAACTGTACCTTGTACAGCCACTGAGAATAGTGCTATAAAGAATATTATATGAAAAATATCATTATTTATTGATACTCCATATGTTTCAGCAAATATTGCAAAAACTAGTGATGCAGCACCTCTTATCCCTACCCATGATATAAAAACTTCTTCTTTTATAGGTGTCTTAAACCAATATAAAATACTAAATATTGCAACTGGCCTTGCTACAAAAATCATAAATATTGATATTGATATTCCCTTAATCATTACTGATGGTATCTTTGATGGAAATGCTAATAATCCAAGTAAAAAGAATAACATAATTTGCATAATCCATGATATGCCATCAAAAAATTGAAATATACTTTTCTTATGTGGTATCTTTGAATTTCCTATTATAATACCAGTAATATAAACACTTAAATATCCATTTCCAGAAAAATATTCACTTAGTGAATAAGCTAACACTGCTATAGCAGTTACAAAGATTGGATAAAATCCTTCTATTTCAAATTTAGCATGTCTTAATAAGTAAATAGATAATTTAGCTAAAACAACTGAAACTATTACTCCTACTATAACTTGCTTTAATATCATTGGGATTATATTACCATATCCTCCACCAGCCATTAATCCCAATATTATTACTGTGAGCATATATGCACATGGATCATTGCTACCGCTTTCTAACTCTAACATAGATGCAATTGACCCCTTTAAGTTTAACCGCTGAGATCTTAATATTGCAAATACAGAAGCTGCATCTGTAGATCCAACAATTGATCCTATAAGTAGCCCTTCTAATAATGTTGTTTTAAATGCAAAAAAACAAAATAATCCTGTTAATATAGCTGTAAAAACAACTCCTAATGTTGACATAAAAACTGATTGTACTGCTACAGGTTTAGCCATACCCCAATTAGTACCAAACCCTCCATAAAACATTATAAATATCAATGCTATTGTACTTACTTTACTAGCTAATTGATAATCATTAAAATATATTCCAACAAGTCCATCAGATCCAAATAACATTCCTAACACCATAAATATTAAAAGAATTGGCACACCAAACTTATATAATATTTTAGTAGAAGTTATACACATTAATAATACTAATGCACAAATAATCATTAAATTTATCATATATTACCCCCTTTTACAGAATTTTAATCAATACTCTCTCCTTTTATCATATTCATTTATTACCATATCTGAGTATAGAAATATAAAATTAAAAAACAAAAAATTTTATATTTTAAATTATTTTGATTTACAAAATATTTGACTTATGATATTCTATCAACGATATAATATTTCTCAATTATATTTATCGAAAGGGGATAAAATAAATGAATTTACAGAAGAAAAATAAATACATAATAATATTATTAGTCATATTTATATCATTCTTTATAGGATTTAAATCATTAAATCCCTCAAAGCCAAACTATACCGATAATAGTAGGACTAATGTTAATAATCAAATGGATCATATAAAAAATATCGCTCAAGAACCACACACAATTTTTGATATTGAAGCTAAAGAAAAGGTAAGAGATTATCTAGTCTCAGAACTTTCATCACTAGGTATAGAATCTAAACTTTATAAGTATGAAGACATTTATGAAAAAAGAAGTGATAGTCTTGTAGACATTGAAAATATTTATGCTGAGGTAAAGGGTAAGTCTGATTCCTATATTTTATTAGCTACCCATTATGATAGTTCTCATGCAAAGAAAGAAAGGTATGCAGAAAAAGATGGTTCTTTAGGAGCTGCAGATGCAGGTTATGCACTTTCTACAATTCTAGAAACACTAAGAGTTATAAAAGAAAAAAATATTGAACTTGAAAATGGAATTAAAATTTTATTTACTGATGGTGAAGAATATGGTCTTCTAGGCGCAAAAGAATCCGTTAAAGAAGCAGAAATTTTTGATGGAGTTAACTATGTTATTAATATTGAAGCTAGGGGAACTGAAGGTCCTGCTGTAATGTTTGAGACAAGCCCTAATAACAATGCTGTTTTAGATTTATATAAGGCTAGTAATAATCCATTTTCATATTCTATAACATCTGAAATATATAGATTATTACCTAACTCTACTGATTTTACAGTATTTTTACAAAATAATTTAACTGGAATTAATATAGCTGTTTTAGATGGAATCGAAAATTATCATACACCTAATGATAATCCTGAAAATCTAAGTGAAGAATCTATGCAGCATTATGGTGATCAAGTTTTACCTATAGTAACTGAATTTGTTACTAATGAAAAATATTCTAATCCAGAAAATTTAGATGGAACTAACGATTCAATATTCTTTATATTAGGAAATCAATTTATAGAATACTCAAATACTCTAAACTATGTATTCTTGATTGTTATATTAATCTTAATAATTTACTTATATAAAAAATTTAATATTAAAAATGTAAAGAATGTATTCAAATTTGTATTAATAAACACTGGATTTACAATAATAGCAATGATAGTTGGCTACATTATTAGTAGAATAGTTGCAATTTTAAACGGAAGAGAATTTAAGCTTACTTATTTACCACTTATGAAGTTTGAAGGAATAATTTTTGTATCTGTACTTTTATTAGTACTTGTAACATTTATATTTACTATAAAAAAATTCTCAAAAAACTTTATTGAAAAGAATGATTTTATAATAGGTTCATTAGTATTATTATTAATATTATCAATTATATTAACTATTGTTTTACCAGGAGCAAGCTATTTAACTGTAATTCCTGCATTATTAATATCAATTTTCGCTTCTATAAAACAAAACTTTGTAAATATTAAATATTTATCATTTATCTTACTAATTCCAGTAGCATTAGTGATTATATTATATGTTCCTATGATATATTTATTTAATTGTGCATTAACATTTGGTGCATTAGCAGTAAATATATTCTTTATAATTTTAGTGTATATAGCAATTTTAACTGCTTTATCAGCTATCGAGTAATACTTTCTATAAAAAAATACTGAACATTACACCTTTGTACTGTTCAGTATTTTTTTATTTATTTTTCAACTTTGTACATTGATTTACTTTGTATTAGACTTAAATATTTCATTTCCCTTAATAAATCAAATTCTCCTCTGTATTCTACAACATAATGTTCATAATTTTCATCTAAGTATTTATTACAAATCTTCTCTCCTTCCATCACTTTTCCTCCAAGTTATATATTTATTAAATTTATATGATTATGCTATAATTTAAATTATATATTAGGAGGTGTTTTTTTATGAAAGTATATAATACATTCATTTTTAAACCTACTTGCTCCATGCAAAGACTACATAAAAATCAGCTATGCTTTGTTTGGAGCCTAAGCAGTTATTAAGTTAGCTGATCTTTTTAGGTTCTGTAACACATAGATTTTAGTACTCTTTGCTTTAAATTTTAAATTTTTAAAATTAAGGAGCAAAAAAATGAAATATATTAAAGCAATAGATGTGTTACCAAGAGAAGTTCTTGAAATGATTCAAGAATATGTAGATGGAGAATATCTTTATATTCCAAGAAAATGTGAAAATCATAAATCCTGGGGTGAAAAAAGTGGTATAAAGAGTAGCCTTAAGATAAGGAATAATGAGATATATAAAAAATATCTTCAAGGAACTCCTATCTATGAATTAACTAAAGAATATTTCTTATCAGAAAAAAGTATAAGAAGAATCATAAGTATTGAAAAACGAATATGCTCTAATTAATACAGAAACATTTATTAGATTGAATATTCACTTTTAAGCATGTTATTGTTTTACTGTTAATATTTAATTAAATTTGATAGAAATGAGGTGTTATTATGACTTCTTTTATAAAAAAGCAACAATTTAATTATATAAAAAAGTGTCTATTTGATTTAAATAATGCTTTTAGAAATTGTGTGGATAATAATATTGTTGAAACTACAAAAGTTATTACACAGGAGAAAATATTATCTTTCTTTAATAATTTATCAGAAGAAGAAAAAGAAATACTAAATATAAGTAAAATAACTGAACCTTTACATATTAATGTATACTTAAAAGATTTGGATCAATATGTATATGGTATGCCTAATATAACAAGGAATGAACTTACTAAAGTATTTAAAAAAGAAAAGAAACTTAAAATTCCTACTTTAAATATAGAGAATTCAAAGCTTGTATATTTAGGATGGATTGATGAATCTACTAGAAAGCTGCTTATCACATATAATATGGAAGGTAAACTCTTAGGAATGGCTTGCAGACTTCCAAATTCTACTTCAAACAACACCAATATATGTACTATTTGTAATCATATCGGATCTGAAAGTGAAGTTGCATTTGTCTCACCTATTTGTAAACCTAGGAATGAAGATGATTATAAATCTCTTGGTTTTCATATATGTTTAAATAGTGTTGAATGTAATGAAAGAATTACTTCTACTGAAAAACTTGAAAAACTTTTAAAAGATGTTAATAGAATAACATAACTAGTGAGATTTATTTTTAATAGTTAATAATAAAAATATAAAATAGAGCTACTCACTTTAATTATCAGAGTAGCTCTATTCATAATAATACTTTTATTACTTAATTCTATTCTTCATTGATATTCTATTCTCAAAATAGTAATATCTAATTAAAAAGATATCAATTATTATTTTTCAATCTTCTTCTCTAATAAATATAATCACTTCTTTTTTCTGCTTAATATAGCACCCCCACCTAATGCAGTTAATCCTAATAATCCTACGGCTACTGCTGAAGTTCCACCTGTCTTAGGTAAACTTCCATTACCTTTTCCACTATTATTTCCTGGTTTATTATTAGTTCCAGAATTAGATTCTGAATTATTTTCAGAACCATTTATATTATTATTTGAGTTATCATTATCCTCACTATCTGAACTTGAAACTAATTCACCTAAAGCAACTTCTAATTCATATTTAGCTTTATCAACTTCATCCTTATCTGCCTCTTCATTTGATATAATATCCCTAGCTATAGCCAACTTTTCCTCTAATTTATCCCAAGATTCTTTAGTATATTTATTCTTATCCAGACTTTCTACCTTATTTATTAAATCTTGTAACTTATCTTTATTTGGTTTTAATCTTAATTCCAAGAATGTTCTTAATAATTCATCATAAACTTTAGAAAGCTCTTCTTCCATTGCATTTTCATTACTTAAAACATTATTAGCTTTTTCTAATGCAACAGCTAACTTATCCCAAGTTGAACTTATATATTCTGCTTTATCTAAAGCTTCAATTTTAGATACTAAAGATTCTAAAGCTTTCCTATCACTTTCTTCAGATATTGATGGCTTTTTTTCTAAAGATTCAAAGGCAACTTTTAAATCTTCAAGTGCTTCATTAACATCATCTTGAGTTGCTTCTTCACTTGCTGCTACAGCTTCTGCTGCTTCCTTAGCTAATCTAAATACTTCAAATGATTCTGCTGTATAATTATCTTCAACTACATTTTCAAGTCCAGCTAAATATTCATTTAAAGCTGATTTATCAACTTCTGGTAAAACAGGTGTATCTTTAGCTTCATGTATGAAAAATTCTGATGCAGTTGCAAAGTTTTTCATACCTGCATTTGCTACTATCTTAATATATCTAGCTTCAACTTCGTCAAACTTAGCATATTTATTTGACATATTATCTTCCCAAGTAAAATTGCTAATAAGCTTATATTCATCGCTTTCATTAGCTTTTACATAAATATCACAATCTGTAATTCTTCCATTTGCATTTCCATCTTGCCTTGGCATATAAGTAATTTTATTAATATTCTTAATTTCCTTCATATCAACTTCAACTGTTGCTGGTAAAGGTTGATGTGGACTGTAATTTGTATGCCACCATGTATCTGGATTATTATCAAATGCTAATCTTATTGGTCCTTCAATGCCTCCACCTGCTAATGCATTTTCATTATCTGTAGTTACTATAAAATTGCTAGAATCTATAATTGTTTCATCTTCTGGTAAAATACCATTTCCAACTACTATATCATCTATTAATCCTTTAAATGAGTTTGTAGCACTTCCTATTTTCTCTAAAGGTATTAACATAGTTCCTACTGCTGGACGACTACCTATAGTATCAATTAATTCATCGTTTACATATAACATAGCTTTTTCATTTTTACTTGCAAATGTTAAATGAACCCACTCATTTTCTGGTAATTCATAATTAAATGAGAAGTCTTGTCTTTCTCTCGTAAATCCTACTTTACCATTCTTATCTACAGCTTTTATAGCATAATCATCAAATTGTGATAATGACTTAGATTCAAATATTACTTGTTCTCCTTCTGGAGCATTTGCATCCTTCTTTATCCAGAATGAAACTGAATTTGGTAATCCAACTTTCTTAATTGGTGTTTCTACATAACTAGTTCCACCATTAAGCCTTAAAGCTTTACCGGTTTTTCCTTTTTCAAATGAAACATTTTCTTTTGAAATTGAATCATAGCTATTTCCAGATTTATCAGATATGCTTTCTTCTTCAAAATCATATTTTACATATTCTTCACCTACTGAATCTACAGTATAATATGGATTAGTATTTGGAGCAGTACCTGTAATTGCAGATAATTCATTTAATTCATCAAATGTCTTATCCTCTCCATCTCCCCACATCTTTTCAGCTAATGCTGGAAGTGGTTTAAAGAAGCGATCAAATACATCATATTCTGAAATCTTAGCATCTTTCTTATCTATAGCATCATTCCATATAGCATAAGCTCCACCTAGCATTTGGTCATCACCTGCTGGAATATAAGTGCCACCAATACTATTTGGCTCCCAATTATTATATAATCTTTGAGCATTTAAATAATTTGCATAATATCCCGCTGTTGGAACTATATATACATCTGAATCAAGAGTATTAATTAAATCATATCCTGCTTCAAACATTTCCTTTGGATTTGCCCAATCTCTTGACCAAACATTTATTTGAACATCATTAGATCTAACAGGAGTTTCTCCTCTAAGCCAAGTTAATCCTCCCCACATACGAACTGTTCTACCAGTATCTTGAACATGTCCAAGCATAGCATCTGTAAATGCTCTATAGTGCTCTGCATTTGCTTCATATTCATCAGTACCAACATGAACTGTAGTACCTAAATCAAATACTGGATTTTCACCTTCCATATATTCATTAAATAAATTCTTAACAAATTCTAATGATTCTGGTTTACCTAAATCTAAATGATCTATTGTTGGACGCTTTTTTATTCTAGGATTCCATCCTTTAAGAGCTAAATTCTTAAACACTTTTGTTATAGACATAGCATGAGCTGGTGTATCTATTTCTGGAACTATATTTACTCCTATCTCTCTTGATTCTTGAATAAAGCTTCTAAAATCATCCTTTGTATAATATAAATCTTTAGCTGTTATTCCTTCTCCTTGTTCATTTCTAATATCTGATTCTAATCTAAAGGCTTCATATGCATTATAAGCATCTTCCATATTAGATTTATCAGCATTAATATATTCTTCTAAGAATATATAGTTATCATTTAAATGAACTTGTAAATCATTTAGCTTATACCATGCCATAGTTTCAGCTAACTCCTTTAAAGACTCCAGTTCATAAGACTTTCTAGCAACATCTAGAACAAATCCTCTAACCTTATACTTTGGATAATCTCTAACAATACCTTGTGGAATTGTTGTCTCAGTTTGCTTTAAAATTTGTAGTATTGAACGAGTAGCATAATAAGCACCTTTTGCTGCCTTAGCTTCAATTTTAACTGAATTATCTATAGTTATTATATTACCTTCATTACAAAGCCCAGTATCATCTGTTGCTAATGTAAGGAAGAAGTTATTATTACCTGCTTCAGTTCCTTGTTCCACAACTATATCTTTTCCTACTATATCCTTATAGTCAGCCGCAAACTTTTTAGCTGTTTCATTTAACTCTTCTGTATAAGCACTATCAACTATAATTTTAGTTGAATCTGTAATTGTAAAGTTTCCTTCTGTTCCATACCATTCAGCTAGTTCTGGAATAACCTTTGGTTTTTCATTTCCTACATTTGCTTGATATTTTCCTGGTACTGTAACTCTTATTGGTGCTGTTGTTTTACTTTTGTCACCTTTCTTTACAGTAAAGTTAACTTCAACTACAGTATCAACTAAGGGTTGATGTATAGTTCTATCAGCACCTATTATTTGTTCATAATCAGCGCCAACAAATTCTATTTCATATCCTTCTGGAACCTCTGGCATAGCCATATGAGTGTCACCCTTATTTATCGGTGTAACTGCTATTCCACTTGTAACTGATTCAAGTGTATGTTCAGGCATGGCTAACTTTTCACCAAACAATTCAAACTCATAAATAGAGACAGTATTCCATGTATTAGTAGTTCCTGAAGCATTTGTACCTGTTTCACTAAAATCATTTATTTTAACTCTAAAATATTTAGCTGTTTTTGGTTCTGCAAAATTTCCCTTTTCTCTAACTTCTTCAGTTCTTGAACTTCTTGACCAAACCGTTTCCCATTCTCTTCCATCTTGTGAAGCTTGAATTTCATAATTTATTACATTATCTCTTTCCCAATCTATAGCAAAGCTAGCTACTGTTTTAGGCTCTGGCAATTCAATTTGAACCCAATGAGGATTAGATGCTGTTGCACTTCTTACTTCACTTGCCCATCTTGTTTCTTTATTACCATCATTAACCTTATCTGCAGTTAATGCACCTCCTTCAAATGCATTAGCTGTTGCCTTTCCTATACGTGCAATATTATCTATATTCTTGTATTGATTTACTTCTAATTCAAAAACCGATACAGTATTCCAAGTTATAGTTTTTTCACTACCATCAGTATTTCTCACAGCAGCTTGAGAATTGTAACTTGCAATAGATAAGCGTACATAACGAGCACTTTGTGCTTCTTCAAATGTAATAACTTGTCTATAATCACTTGGTGTAGCTGAAAACTCCTTAACCGTTCTCCACTCCTCACCACTATCACTAAGTTCTATTACATAGTTTGTAGCATTCTTTCTTTCCCATTCAATAGCAACTTCATTGAATGTCTTTACTTCCCCTAAGTCTACTTGTAACCATTTTTTGTTATCTTGTGTTGGTGATGTTGTGTTACTTGCCCACCTTGATTGTCCGGTTGAATTTTCGTAATCTACAATTCCATCAATAGCTTTATCAGCAACTAAATTATTATCCTCATTATCAGACGATGTTGCGACTACGCCCTCTCCTAAAGCTAAATTCGTTTTTATAGCTTCAGTAGCTTTAACATAAGTAAACGAATTGCTTAAAATCATTGTCGTTAAAGCTAATACAGCTATTTTTTGATTTCTCTTTTTCATAAATATCCCCCCTATTTTTCAGTGTTAGTGTAAAGTTTTTTACACTACTCTTCTTTTTAAATCTTTATATATCAAGGT
>OLPD01001331.1_pt1 | contig 12787 bp, 11 predicted proteins | sample 1672111 | NCBI WGS metagenome assembly OLPD01 (sample SAMEA3136646, study PRJEB25190) | human gut metagenome
AAGAAGCGGGGCGGGCGAAACCGCCCGCCCCGCTAACCGGTAATACTAGGTAAGGAGAAAAAGCTTTCAGTGTAGAGAAAACAATCTTATGTTATGCAGCAGCGTTCAGAGCAGCCTCAGATGCCCAGCCATCGACAAAGGCGGTGACGACATCGTCCCAGCTGCCGGTACCGGCGGCATAAGCGGTCAGAGCAGAACCAACGCCGTTCTTCCAGTTCTCGGAAGGCATGGTGGAGAAGTTCCAGGCCACAGGGGTCTTGCCGGCGGCGGTCATTTCCTTATCGGCCTTGACGAAGACGTTGGGGGACTCGACAGCATTCTTGAAGGGGATAACGAAGCCCATGTCGTTAGCCATGGCCTTGGTACCCTCGTCAGAGGAAACGCACCAGTACATGAAGTCGAGCGTTGCGTTGATGTCGTCCTCGCTGGCTTCCTTGTTGACGCACCAGTAGTTCTCAGTGCCGGTGCACAGGCCCTGGTTGGCTTCATCGCCGACGCCAATGTAGATGGGCAGCATGGTCAGATCGTCATCGGTGAAGGGCTTGCCGTCGCCGACGAGGTTGGTGTACTCCCAGGAACCGTTCTGGTAGAAAACGGCCTCTTCGTTCAGGAACTCGTTGCGGCTGTCGTCGCCGGTCTTGCCAGCCAGTTCAGTAGGATCGCAGGTGGAGTTGTTGATGTACAGGTCGAAGATATTCTTGTAGTTGTCGAGATAGGTGCCCTTGATGGCGTCGGTGTTGTCGATGCCGTCCTCCTGATACTCAAAGTAGATGGGCAGGTTGGCCAGATGGGTCTTGTAGCGCCAGTCAGAGGAGCCGTCCATACCGGCGGAGGTGAAGGCAGAGAAGCCCAGCTCGTCCTTGCGGGAGGTAATATCCTCGGCAACTTTCTTCAGATCCTCAAAGCTCTGGATGTCCTCGAGGGTATAGCCGGCTTTCTCCAACAGGGTCTTGTTGGTGATGATGCCGTAGCTCTCGATGACGTACGCGATGCCGTAGACGGTGTCGCCTTCTTTCAGCGCATAGTCATCGCTGGTGAGCTGGGTGTAGATGTCGGAGCCGGAAAGGTCATAGCAGTAATCCTTCCAGTTGGCGAGGCCGACGGGGCCGTTCACCTGGAACAGCGTCGGGGCTTCGCTTTTGCCCATCTCGGCCATAAGCGTCGTTTCGTATTCGCCGGAGGCGGCCGTCACGACGGTTACGGGAACGCCCGTTTCCGCGGTGTAAGCTTTGGCGAGCGTCTGCCAGGCCTCGTCCTGCTCAGGCTTGAAGTTCAGGTAATAAACAGAACCTGCGGCCGTGGGGGTGGTGCTGGCGGCGGGTTCGCTGCCGGAGCCCGAAGCCGCGGGCGTAGAGCTGCTCGAGCCGGAGCCGCCGCAGGCGGCAAGGGGAAGAGCCAGGCAAAGCGCAAGTACAAGTGCAAGTACCTTTTTCATATTGGTCCTCCTAAAAAAATTTATCATTCAACGGCAGAACTGATCGTCTCTAAACAATGCATTTGCGCTTACTTCGGCAGATGCGGCTTTAAAGACGGTATGAAGCTGCCGTCAAATATCAGATGTTACGGAGGCGACAGATTCGCCCTCCAGAAGCCCGGTGCTCACCACGCGCGTCTGCGGAGGAGCAGCCTTTTCGATCTGTCCCAGCAGAAGGGCCACGCTCTGGTCGGCAATCTCCTGCTGCGGCTGGGATACCGTGGCCAGCCGCGGTACCGCGTACTGCCCCAGCTCGATGCCGTCGAAGCCCAGTACGGAGATATCCTGCGGAACGCGGAGCCCCGCATCTGTGAGGGCGCGCATGGCGCCCACAGCCATGATATCCGACATGCAGAACACGGCGGTGAAGCCCGCGTCCCGGGCCAGCAGCTTGTTCATGGCACGATATCCGCTGCCGAGATTGTAATTCGCCTTTTGATACAGCGCCTCATCGTGGGAAAGCCCCTCGTCTGCAAAGCCCTGCAGGAACCCCTGGTAGCGTTGGTCGCTGATGGAGGAGACCGCCCGGTTGCCGCCGATAACGGCAATGCGCCGGTGCCCGCGGGAAAGCAGAAAACGGGCCGCGCGCCGTCCGGCGGCGGTATCGTCGATGCCCACGCTGGACAGGTTTCCAAAGTTCAGGTGATCTGCAAGTGTGGTAGCCAGCACGCTGGGCACGGCAATGGCGGAAAAGCGTGCCTCAAAGCTGCAGGTGTTGCCGCCCAGGAAAATGAACCCCAGAGGTTTGCGCTCGCGCTGAAGCTGCTCGCCCACCAGCACCTCATCGGCGTCCTCGTCCAGGTAATGGACCTCGGCGCTGTACCCGGAGCAGGAAATAAGGCTCTGCATCCGTTCCAGAATGGCGGCGAAAAACATGTTGAACGCGCCCTTCACCACAATGATGATGCTGCGGTTCTGCTGTACCTTCAACTGGCGGGCATTGCTGTTGGGCACGAATTTATGCGCCGCGACGATGGCCTTGATCTTTTCCTTGGCCTCACGGGAAACGTCAGGATGGTCGTTCAGCGCGCGGGAAACGGTGGATACGGCGTACCCGGATTCCCTTGCGATGTCCTTGATCGTCAACAGCTGCATCCCCCTTTTTTGAAAGGCTGCAACCGTTATCGGGAACGCTCCCGGAAACGTTTCCAGATCCTTCTGTTGCTTATCATACACCTACGCGTGAGGAATTTGCAAGAGGGTTTTGGCAATTTCGGCAAATTGATTTAATTGAACTATTGTTTATTGTGCACCTTTACGGCATAAAACAATCGGCCTGTCATTTTGTTGTAATCATTTGCGGGCCGGCCGCTGTACAAACAAAAAATGAGAAAAGATTCACATTCTTGTAATCCTTGTGCGGGTTTGATATAGTATAATAGATGTGCTGTGAAAGCGGCGCCTGGATAGTGTACCGGGAATCCGGTGCAAAAAAGCGCGTTTTCTGCGGTGAAAATTTACCCGTATGCGGGGAAAGAGCGGTTGATATGGGATTTTTTTCAAACATGTATACCAAAGAGGGGCCGGGCGTGCGCAAGGATCAGCCGCCCAAAAAGGGGATTCCGCGCTTTTTTGAAATACTGATGCGCGACTACGGCCATCTGCTGAAGGTGAATTTTCTGTTTCTTTTGTGCTGCCTGCCCATGGTGACGGTGGTGCTGTTCGGCCTGCTGTTCCACCAGTATCTGGGCATGCTGCTCATTGCGGCCGTGCTGTATCTGCTGTGTGCGGTGCTGGTGGGCCCGGCCATGACGTGCCTGCACGGCATCACCGTAAAAACAGTGCGGGATGAGCCCTGCTATATGTGGCATGAATTCAAAAAATGCTGGAAGGGCAACTGGAAGCAGAGCGTGCCCGCGGGTGTCCTGTTCTGCACGCTGCTGGCAATGGAGTGCATCGCGGCCTGGTATTATATGTTCATGCAGTCGGAGATGAACGTGCTGCTGGTGGCATTCGTGGCGTTCAGCCTGCTGCTGCTCACGATCTGCTGGCTGTTCACGACCCTGCAGATGCTGTATCTCGACATGCCCCTGGGCGGTATGCTCAAGAACAGCCTGCTCATTATGTTCGGCTACGCCAAACGCACGCTGCCCGCAGGGCTGATTACGCTGGTCATCGTCATCGGGGTGGTGCTGTTCGTGCCCGTTCCCATCATGCTTCTGCTGCTGTTCCTGGGAATGCCTGCACTGGTGGCCGTCATCGGGGATATGTGGGCCTGGCCCGTGATGGAGCAGGCGTTCCACATCTCTGAGCAGCAGGCGGCGCGCCGTGCCGAGCAGGAGGGCCGGGAGTGAACCTGAGCGTGCATCATGTGGCGGTCATCGTTTCGGATTACGCTGCGGCAAAGCATTTTTATGTGGATCTTCTGGGGCTGCCCGTCGTGCGTGAAAACTGCCGGGGCAACGGCCTGTGGAAGCTGGACCTGCGCCTGGGCGACGGCGAACTGGAGATATTCAACGCCCACGAGCCGCCCGCGCGGCTGTCGTACCCGGAGGCCGCGGGTCTGCGCCATCTGGCTTTCCGTGTGGACAGCGTGGCTGAGGCGGTTGCAGAGCTGGCTGCAAAGGGCATTGCGTGTGAGCCGGTTCGCATGGATGAATATTCCCGCAAGCCGTTTACCTTTTTTCGTGACCCGGACGGCCTGCCGCTGGAGCTGCACGAGTGACGCGCTGCGCTGGAAGTTTCTATTGATACTGTATGAAGCCGCACACGGCAGGACACCCTGTCTGTGTGCGGCCGTTTATTGCTCCGCAAAACTTGAAAAATAATTTATATAAATCTGTTGACAAATTATTATATCTGATATACAATAAATTTACACTCAAAGCATGGAGGTGCAGGACCTTGAGCAAAAGCGTATACAGTGTTGTGCTGATGGACGATGTGGTGGACGCTGTGGACCGCCTGGCCTATGAAGCCGGCACGAACCGCTCGAATATGATTAACCGCATTTTGGCGGAATATGTGCAGCTGGCTACGCCGGAGCAGCGCATGCAGGACATTTTTTCTTCCATCATGGATGCTGTCAGCGGGCAGAATGCGCTTCAGCTTATGCTGAATGCGTCGGACGCGATGCTCTCGATGCGCAGCGCCATCCATTATAAATACAACCCCAGCATGCGCTACGTGGTGGAGCTGTACCCCCATTCCACCGAGGAGCTGGGCGAGGTGCGCGCGGGCCTGCGCACACAGAACCCTTCGCTGCTGCTGTACATCGGCCAGTTTTATAAGCTGTGGGCCGGGTTGGAGCGCGCGTATCTGGAAGGCCCGCCGCGCCGCAGCGAGGCGCAGGGAGGGCGGTATACCCGCCGCCTGCTTCTGCCCCGGAATGTCGCCGCCAGCGAGGAGGCTGGCCGCGCTATTGCGGGTTATGTGGCGCTGTTCGACTCCTGCCTGAAAACTTTTTTTGACCATTTGGAGGACCCCGCCGGCGCGCCCCGCGCCGTAGAGGGGTGTTACCGCTCCGGCCTGGACGCAGAGACTGCGGCCCTGTAGCCGCCTGCGGGCCGGAACGTTCATCGGGCAGTGCCGTGCGCCGCACGGCTCTGCCCCGTAGATTCATCCGACAAAATATGCGGATAAGGAGTGAAATGATATGAATGCACAGAAAATGACACAAAAATCCCTCGAGGCATTACAGGCTGCACAGTCGCTGGCCGTCGAGTATGAAAACCAGGCCCTGTGCCCGGAGCATCTGTTCTGCGCTTTGCTGAGCCAGCAGGACGGGCTCATCCCCCAGCTGTTTCAGAAGATGGGGGCCGAGCCGGGCAACCTTGCCGCCGCCTTTGCCAAAAAGGTGGCCGAACTGCCCCATGTGACGGGCTCGGGGCGGGACCCCGAAAAGGTGTATATCACGCCGGAGCTGGACCGTGCGCTGACGGCCGCCGAAAAATCCGCTGCCGCCATGAAGGACGAATACGTTTCCGTGGAGCATCTTGTGCTGGGCATGATGGATGCGCCCAACGCCGCCGTCAAGGAGGTGCTGCGCCAGTTCAGCCTTGATAAGACCCGCTTTCTGGAGGTGCTGGCGCAGGTGCGCGGCAACCAGCGCGTCACCAGCGACAACCCCGAAAGCACCTATGACGTGCTGGCCAAATACGGCCAGGACCTTGTGGAGCTGGCCCGTCAGCAGAAGCTGGACCCCGTCATCGGCCGCGACGCCGAGATCCGCAACGTCATCCGTATCCTTTCGCGCAAGACAAAAAACAACCCTGTGCTCATCGGCGAGCCGGGCGTGGGCAAAACAGCCATCGCCGAGGGCCTGGCCCTGCGTATCGTGCGCGGCGATGTACCCGAAAACCTGAAGGACCGCAAGGTGTTCAGCCTTGACATGGGCGCGCTGGTGGCCGGCGCAAAATACCGCGGCGAGTTTGAAGAACGCCTCAAGAGCGTTCTGCAGGAAGTGAAAAAGAGCGAGGGACAGATCATCCTGTTTATCGACGAGCTGCACACCATTGTGGGCGCGGGCAAAACGGACGGCGCCATGGACGCGGGCAATATCCTCAAGCCCATGCTGGCGCGGGGCGAGCTGCACTGCATCGGCGCCACGACGCTGAACGAGTACCGGCAGTACATTGAAAAGGACGCGGCGCTGGAGCGCCGGTTCCAGCCGGTGATGGTGGATGAACCCACGGTAGAGGACACCATCTCCATTCTGCGCGGGCTGAAAGAGCGGTACGAGGTGTTTCACGGCGTGAAGATCCAGGACAACGCGCTCATCGCAGCGGCAGTGCTCTCGGGCCGGTATATTACTGACCGCTTTCTGCCGGATAAAGCCATCGACCTGGTGGATGAAGCCTGCGCCATGATCCGCACGGAAATGGATTCCGCCCCGGCGGAGATGGATGACCTGCGCCGGAAGATCATGCAGCACGAGATCGAGGAGGCGGCCCTGAAAAAGGAGACCGACAAGCTTTCCGCCGAGCGCCTTGCGGACATTCAAAAAGAGCTGGCCGCCATGCGCGAGGAATTCAGCGCCATGAGCGCCCGCTGGGAGAACGAGAAATCGGCCATCGGCAAGGTGCAGCACCTGCGCGAGGAGATCGAGCAGGTAAACGGCGAGATCGCCAGGGCCGAGCGTGAATATGACCTGAACCGCGCTGCCGAGCTGAAATACGGCCGTCTGCCCGCGCTGCAAAAGGAGCTGGAGCAGGAGGAGGCCCGCGCGGCGGCGGCGGAAAAGGATTCCACTCTGCTGCACGACCGTGTGACGGAGGAGGAGATCGCCCGCATCGTGGGCCGCTGGACAGGCATCCCCGTGGCGAAGCTCATGGAAGGGGAGCGCGAAAAGCTGCTGCATCTGGACGGCATCCTGCACAAGCGGGTCATCGGCCAGGACGAAGCCGTACAGCGCGTGACGGAGGCCATCCTGCGCAGCCGCGCCGGCATCGCGGACGAAAACCGCCCCATTGGCAGCTTTTTGTTCCTGGGCCCGACGGGCGTGGGCAAAACGGAGCTTGCCAAAGCACTGGCGGAAGCGCTGTTCGATGACGAAAAGAACATCGTGCGCATCGACATGAGCGAATATATGGAGAAATATTCCGTCAGCCGCCTGATCGGCGCGCCTCCGGGATACGTCGGTTATGAAGAGGGCGGCCAGCTGACCGAGGCCGTCCGCCGCAAACCCTACAGCGTCGTGCTGTTCGATGAGGTGGAAAAGGCTCACCCCGACGTCTTCAACATCCTGCTGCAGGTGCTGGACGATGGCCGCATCACCGACAGTCAGGGCCGCACGGTGGACTTCAAGAACACCGTCATCATCCTGACCTCCAACCTCGGCAGTGACATCATCCTGAACGACCTGGAGCAGCGCCGCGCCGAGGGCTCCAACGAGCTGAGCGAGGACGCCCGCAAGCAGATCGATCTGCTGCTGAAGAGCAAATTCCGTCCCGAGTTCCTGAACCGTCTGGACGAGATCGTCTACTACAAGAGCCTCACCAAGGACGAGACCCGCAAGATCGTGGACCTGCAGCTCGAAGATCTGCGCAAGCGGATGGACGAGGGCAAGCACCTCAAGCTGGACGTCACCACGGCAGCCAAGGACTTCATCATTGATTCCTCTTATGACAGCGTCTACGGCGCACGTCCCATCAAGCGGTTCATCCAGAGCCGTGTGGAGACCCTCATCGCCAAGGCCATCATTCAGGGCAGCTACCCCGAGGGCGCGACCCTGACGGTGGACTACGACGGCACGGGCCTTGTGCTCCGCTGAAAACCGCAAACTTTTTACCTATTTTATCCTTCCTCCTGACAGGAACGCTTGCACAGGCGGGTGGAATATGATATTATAGGCGTTGAACAAAGTGCTTTTCATCGTCGAAGGCAACGGTGGAAAGCACTTTTTGGTTAACATATTATTATAAGAAAGTAGAGTTGATCAACCTTTATTATGGACGATGGCAGTATAACGCTCTTGGTGGCGCTGATCATTTTGATCGCGTTTTCCGCATTCTTCTCCGCCTCCGAGACCGCATTTTCTTCCCTGAACCAGATACGCCTGAAAAGCCGCGCTGAGGAGGGCGACACTTCCGCCGCCCGGGTGCTGGCGATGGCCGAGAAGTACGACAAGCTTCTCTCCTCCATCCTCATCGGCAACAACATCGTGAATATCGCCGCCGCTTCCATCGGCACCGTCCTCTTTACCAAGTGGCTGGGTGCAGAGCGGGGCGCCACCACCTCCACCATCGTGCTGACGGTAGTCGTCCTCATCTTCGGCGAAGTGACCCCCAAGACCCTCGCCAAGGAGATGCCCGAGACCATCGCTACCGCCGTATCGCCGGTGCTGAGTCTGCTCCTGACCCTCTTCACCCCCCTGACCTGGCTGTTCAGCCAGTGGAAGAAGCTGTTGGGACACTTCGTCCACAGCAGCGAGAGCGACGCCATCACCGAAGGTGAGCTCATCACCATGGTGAGCGAGGCGGAGAACGACGGTGAGCTCACCGACCGGGAAAGCCAGCTCATCCGCAGCGCCATCGAGTTCGACGACGTGGAGGTGGAGGAGATCCTGACGCCCCGCGTAGACGTGGTGGCCGTGGAGGACGATATTTCGCTGGAAGAGCTTGCGCAGACCTTCGCAGAATCCGGCTATTCCCGTCTGCCTGTCTATCACGACACCGTCGACAACATCATCGGCGTCGTCCACGAGAAGGATTTCTACATCGCCCGTCTGAAAAAGACCGTCACGATGGAAGACCTCATCGCCCCCACCCTCTACACCACCGGCTCCACCCAGATCTCCCAGCTGCTGCGCACCCTGCGGGAGCAGCACCATCACATGGCAGTCGTCGTGGACGAATACGGCGGCACCGAGGGCATCATCACTCTCGAGGACATTCTGGAAGAGCTTGTGGGCGAGATCTGGGACGAACACGACGAGGCCACCGAGGACTTCCGCCAGCAGTCGGACGGCAGCTGGCTCGTGTCCGGCTCCGCCAGCGTGGACGACCTTTACGAGACGCTGGACCTGCCCGAGGATGAAGACATCGACTCCAACACCGTAAACGGCCTCGTGCAGGAAAAGACCCACCATCTGCCCAAGGTGGGCGACCATTTCCAGCTGAACGACTACGAGGGCGTCGTGACCCGCACGGCCCGCCGCCGCGTCACCGAAGTCCGGTTCACCCACACCGCACCTGCCCCGCAGGACGACGAAAAGGACAAAGACAAGCGCTTTTCCCGTCTGGCGCAGCGCACCGAGGGCCGATAACACTCTATCACACGCAAAAAATCCTCTCCCGATGGGAGAGGATTTTTTTGATCCAGCGATTACTGCTTTTTCCAGCGGCGCATGATGCCCATGCCCAGCGCATAGGGGCCGGTATGGACCGCGATGGTGCAGCCGATCTGCAGCAGGCCCACCTCGCACTGTGCGGCGGGGTACTTGGCACGCAGGGCGGCGCGGGTCTGCATCCAGAGCCGTTTGCCCTCTTCTTCATCGTAGCCGTAGCCCACGATGATGCGGTAGTCGTCGGGCGTGCCGCCGTTGGCGTCCAGATAGTTCATCAGCTGCTCAAGGGCCTTCTCAAAGCTCTTCTGACGGCCCCGGGCCACACCGCCCGAGAAGATCTCGCCGTCCTTGAAGAGGATCATCGGCTTGATGCCCAGGAAGTTCGCCGCCCGGCCAGAGACTTTGCCGATGCGTCCGCCCTTGATGAGATAATCGAGGTTTCCCACCGTGAAGAAGATGTTGTTGGTGGATTTTTCCGCTTCCAGCCAGGTCACCGCCTCGTCCAGCGTGCAGCCTGCGTCCCGGATGGCCACAGCGTTCTCCACCATGGTCGCCTCAGTGACCGTAGCCGCTGCCGAGTCCATCACCTCGATCTTCGCGTCGGGGTAGTCCTCGAGCACCAGCTCCCGGGCGTTGCGGGCGCTGCCCACGCAGCCGCTCATCCTGCCGGTGAAGCAGAGGCAGAGGGTGGGGCGGCCGGCCTCAGCCTGACGGCGGAACACCTCCTCGAAATCCTCGATGGAGGCAAGGCTGGTCTTGGGGTAGGCAGAGGGGTTGTCCACCATGAACTGGTAGAAATCCCGCACAGCGATCTCCTTACCCTCCTTGCGGTAGTGCTCACCGTCCAGCGAAACATAGAACGGCACGATCTCCACACCCATCTTCTGCGCCATTTCCGGCGTAAAGTCACAGGCGCTGTCGGCGATGATGTCAAACATTAGCGGCATCCTTCTTTCCGGTGAATTCAGGGTTTAGACCACGTGGTGGATGTATGCCTCACGCTCTGCGCCCACAGAGATATAGGTGATCTTGCAGCCCACGGCCTTTTCCAGATACTCGACGTAGTTCTGGGCCTCCTTGGGCAGATCTTCCCACTTGCGGGCGGCGGTGATGTCGCAGTGCCAGCCGGGCAGATACTCCACCACCGGCTGTGCGGTGTCCAGAGCCTCGCCCATGGGGAAACGGGTGGTGGTGGTGCCGTCGCTCAGCTTGTAAGCAGTGACCATGGGGATCTTCTCCATATAGTCCAGCACGTCCAGCAGGGTCAGGGCGACCTCGTCGCAGCCCTGGCAGAAGACGCCGTAGCGGCTTGCCACCAGGTCGATGGGGCCGACGCGGCGGGGACGGCCGGTGGCAGCGCCGTACTCGTGGCCGGCCTCACGCAGAGCGTGCTTCTCTTCCTCGGTCATGGCCAGCTCAGCGGCAAAGGGGCCGTCGCCGACGCAGGAGGAATAAGCCTTCATGACGCCGACGGAGTTGGTCAGCTTGTGGCCCGGGATGCCTGCGCCGATGGGGGCGTAAGCGCCGATGGTGTTGGAGGAAGTGGTGTAGGGGTAGATGCCGAAGTCGATGTCGCGCAGAGCGCCCAGCTGGGCCTCGAACAGCACCTTCTTGCCGGCGGCATCGGCGTCAGCCAGATACTGGCCCACGTCGCAGATGTAGTCCTTGAAGATGGCGGCATACTTCTCCAGCCATGCCCACATCTCGTCCACGCTGATGGGAGCGGCGTTGTAGCTGCCCTCCATGACGAGGTTCTTGGAGTCCACCATGGTGACCAGGCGCTTCTTGACAGAGTCGTCCAGATGCAGCAGGTCGCCCATGCGGAGGGTCTTCTTCATGTACTTGTCACCGTAAGTGTAGGCGATGCCGCGCTTGGTGGAGCCGAACTGTGCGCCGGTCTTGGACAGACGTGCCTCTTCCAGACCGTCCTGATCGACATGGTAGGGCATGGTGATGGTGGCGCGGTCAGAGATCTTCAGGTTGGCAGGGGTGATGGAGATACCCTGCTCGCGCAGCTTGTTGATCTCACCGTCCAGATGGTGGGGGTCGATGACCATACCGTTGCCCATCACGCAGACAACATCGGGACGGAGGATACCGGAGGGCAGCAGGTTCAGCACGAACTTGCCCCGCTCGTTCTTGACGGTATGACCAGCATTGTTGCCGCCCTGATAGCGTGCAACAATATCGTACTCCTGGCTGATCAGGTCGACCATGCGGCCCTTGCCCTCATCGCCCCAGTTGATACCCGTAATTGCAGTAAGCATAATAAATGACCTCTTTATTATTTTTCAAAAGGCGGCCTTTTCCGCGCACCCTGCCCGGGATACGCCGCCTTGGGAAACTTGTTTTCTGCCGCGCAGCTCCTGCCGGAGCACACAACAGCTCGAGTATAAGTATAGCACTCTTTCGCCCACAAAAAAAGAGGAAAAAGCGGTTTTGTACGACTTTTTCCTCCCGGTTCAGTTCTTTTTGCTCACTCTGTGGATGGTGCCGTCCGGCTCCTTGATGGAGGTGCGCTCCAGCTGGGCGCGAAGGCTGGACTTCATGTCCTCGATATACTCCTTGCGCAGAGCCTGCTGCTCGGCTTTTTCGGCCTCCGTCAGGCCGGTGGTCTTGCTCTTGTGTGCCAGCTCGTTGATGCGGGCGATCTTTTCTTTGGTCATCGAAGTTTTCCTCCGTTTTGGATATGTTTGTGATATAATAGAGCAAAAGGCTCTCCCTTTGGGAGAGCTGGCGCGTAAGCGCCTGAGAGGGCAAGGATGTTGAGGAGGAGACACCCGCGTGGCGATGATACCGCTCTGACAAAGGGCCTGCTTATCGCTGCACTGCGGCTCTGTCTTTTCTGGCTTGCCCTCTCCGTCACCTGCGGTGACACCTCTCCCAAAGGGAGAGGCTTAACGCTCTATCCAATCGCTACATCTCAGTATAGCAAAGGACTTTTCTTATGTCAAACCAACTCAATTTTTCACAGCAGATGGACGAAGTGTTGAAAACTCTGGGCGACACCCGCCCCCGGCTGCTGCTCCATGCCTGCTGCGGCCCCTGTTCCAGCGCCGTGCTGGAGCGGCTGTGCCGGTATTTCGACATCACCGTGCTCTACTACAACCCCAACACATGGCCCGCCGAAGAATACCACCGCCGGGGCGAAGAGCTGGAGCGCTTCGTCGCCGCCGCCCACCCGCTGGGGGTAACAGTGGTGGAAGACCGGTACGACCCGCAGGAGTTCTACTCCGCTGTCGCGGGCCTCGAGAACGAGCCGGAGCGCGGCGGTCGCTGCACGGTCTGCTATCGGCTGCGGATGCGCCGTGCGGCCCAGTATGCCGCCGAGCACGGCTTCGACTGGTTCACCACCACCCTCTCCATCAGCCCCCACAAGGACGCCAAGCGCATCAATGCCATCGGGCAGGAGCTGGAGCAGGAGTTCGGCGTAAAGCACCTGCCCTCCGACTTCAAAAAGCAGAACGGCTATCTGCGCTCGTTACAGCTCTCAGAGGAATACGGCCTCTACCGGCAGGACTACTGCGGCTGTGAGTTCAGCGCAAAGGCCAGAGGAATAGAGTAAACGAAAGGCCGCTGCATTCGCA
>OLPD01001332.1_pt1 | contig 12772 bp, 13 predicted proteins | sample 1672111 | NCBI WGS metagenome assembly OLPD01 (sample SAMEA3136646, study PRJEB25190) | human gut metagenome
TACCATCCTCTCTCCCTTTTGTAAAGCTTTTTCTTGTCCTTTTTTTATTTTTTTTCTCTATTTCCCTCTTTTTCTGCCTTTATATCAACGTTTTTTCCATTGGTCTTTTTTGATGCTTTTTTATGATTTGGTGTTTATAGAGTATTTTAGATATTGCAAAAAGAAAAATTATTATACTTTTATACTTGTTTTTATAAAAAAGAAACCCTTAAATAAAGGCTTCTTTATAATATTTTATTTAGCTTTTTCTTTTTCAACTAATGTATGAATATATTCATTTACTTGATCATGTAAATCTTCTCTATCTAAAGAAAAATCGATTGTTGCTTTGATAAATCCAAATTTATCTCCTACATCATATCTCTTTCCTTCAAAATCATACGCATACACTGCTTGTCTATCTAATAATCTTTTAATCGCATCAGTCAGTTGGATCTCTCCTCCTGCTCCCTTTCCTTGTGTTTCTAACAATTCAAAGATTTCAGGTGTCAATACATATCTCCCTAAGACTGCTAGTTGACTTGGTGCTTTCTCTACTGCTGGTTTTTCTACCATATCTGTTAGTTTTACCAGTCTTCCCTTTGCTGGATGTGATTTTGATGGTTCTACGATTCCATATTTACTGACATCTTTTTTATCGACTGTTTGTACTCCAATTACGGATGCTGATGTCTTTTCATATTGTTCTATTAATTGTTTTAAAGCTGGTTTCCCTTCTTTATTGACAACCACATCATCTCCTAATAAGACTGCAAATGGTTCATCTCCAATGAATGATTTAGCACATAGGACTGCATGTCCTAATCCTTTTGGTTCCTTTTGTCTGATATAGTAGATATTGGCCATATCCGCTATATCTTGAATCATTTTTACTTGTTCTAGTTTTCCTGACTCTTTTAGTCTTTCTTCTAGTTCATAGTTTTTATCAAAATGATTTTCCATTGCATGTTTATTACTGTTTGTAATAATCAGGATTTCTTCTATTCCACTGTCTACTGCTTCTTGAATGATATATTGAATTGTTGGAATATCTACGATTGGTAACATTTCTTTGGCGATTGCTTTTGTTGCTGGTAGAAATCTTGTTCCTAATCCTGCTGCTGGTATAATTGCTTTTCTTACTTTTTTATTCATTTTTTCTATCCTTTCTTCATATAGAATATTTACTTAAACCATACCATTTTTTTAATTTTTATCAACCCTTTATAACCAATATGCTATTTTAATTACTTAAATACTCATCTAATTTAAATTTTTATAATTTTAATTACATGTATGATTATAATATCAATAAAAAAGCAATGTTTTTAAATCACATTGCCTCTAATAATTATTTCTTTTCTACGATATCATTAAGTTCCTTAAAAATTGAATTTTCTGGTACAACGCCTCTTACTCTAGATAATGGATAAATATTACTATTTCTTCCAATAACAGTTCCAGGGTTTAAAACACTATTACATCCTACTTCTACATAATCTCCTAGCATTGCACCCATTTTTTTAAGTCCCGTTTCAATCTCTTCGTGATTAAATCTATCTTTTACAACAACGAGTGTTTTATCACTTTTAACATTACTTGTAATTGATCCTGCGCCCATATGAGACTTATATCCCAAAATAGAATCACCTACATAGTTATAATGAGGAACTTGTACATTATCAAAAATAATAACATTCTTTAACTCAACAGAATTACCAATAACACAATTTTCCCCTACTAATGCACTTCCTCTGATAAAAGCACAATGTCTCACTTCTGTTCCTGCACCAATAATACAAGGTGAACCAATATAAGCACTATCAAAAACTTTAGCATCTTTGTGAATCCAAACATGTTCATTCACTTCTTGATATTCATCCCCTAAAGTTTCTCCTAATTCAATAATAAAATCTTTAATTCCTTTTAAAGCTTGCCAAGGATACTCATATTTTGATAAATAATCCTTTGCTTGACTATGTGTTAAATCATATAAATCATTTATCTTATACATAAAAACACCCCTCCTACTTATCTTCTTCATAAAACAATTGTAATACAAGCTGTTTTAATTTACTATAAAAATCATACATTTTTTGTACATTTAATTGTCAATTAAACAAAAAAAGATTTTATCAATATTTTCCATTAATTCATAAAATCTTTTTCTTTAAACTGTATCTAATTGCAAATAAATTTATCTTGCTTTTTATTCAAACTAATAAACCCTAAATATATTTTCTTTCTTAAAAGAAATAGTATTATCATTAAAGTAATAAATATCACTAAAATAACATTATCAATAAAGATACCTTCTTTTTGAATTATTATTGCATTATCAACATTATTATTAAATAACACAACATATCGATCACCTAAATATCTTTCTGTCGCAATCATATTGCTTGCGCTATATTCATACTGATCATATCCACCAACTTCTTTATCAAAATGAATAACATAATGCATATAACTAAACTTACTTGAAGAACCACTATCTGAACCATTAGAAACCCATGTTTTTCCATAAAATTCTGCAACAGTTACTGTTCCTTCAGATTTATATTTATAAGTATTTATTTGAATATCTTGGACAAGTGCTTTAATAGACAAACCAAACAGAAGAATAAAAATAACAATAAATGTTATTTCACCTATCACCAAACCCCAAAATTTCCAAGTATATTTTGTTGTTACTTCTTTAGTTTTCTTTTTCAAAATTATCCTCCATTTTTAGTTAAATAATGTTACTAATTGAATACATTCATCACTTTTAGCGATACAAAAGTATCGATTTTATTTAGCACTTAAAAGGCAAATTGACTCAACATGTCTTGTATGTGGAAACATATCATAAAGATACATTGTATGAGTATGATAACCAATCTTTTTAAAGTATTGTATATCTCTAATTTGTGTCGTTGGATCACATGAAATATAAACAACTTGTTTAGGATTTAATATTTTAACCGAATCCATGAATTGTTTGGTTGAACCACTTCTTGGGGGATCCATAATGACAACATCTACTTTATGCTTTTCTTTCGCAAGTTTTTTCATAAATTCAGTCGCATCATCACACACAAATTGAATATTAGAAAGTTGATTCATACGTGCATTGTTTTTTGCATCTTTGATTGCATCCTTATTACTTTCCACTCCAATAACTTGTTTTACTTTTTGTGATAGAATCATTCCGATTGTTCCAATACCACAATAAGCATCAATTGCTGTTTCATTTCCTTTAATATTCAATAAGGATAAAGCTTTGGTATAAAGGTTCACACATTGGTCATGATTGATTTGATAAAAAGATTGTGGAGAAATCTTAAATTTCAAACCACACAATTCATCAACAATAAATCCTTTACCATAAAGAACCTTATCTTCATTACCTAAAACAATTGGTGTTTTACGTGTATTGACATTTAAGACAATTGTTTTAATGCTTGGAAACCTCTTAACTAATTGGCTACAAAATTGTTTAGATCCACGCCACATATTTTCATTACATACTAAAACAACCATTGTTTGATTCGTTTTAACACCTCGACGAATTAAAACATGTCTTAATAACCCTTTATGTCTTTTACGATCATAAATAGAAACACGATACTTTCTTAAATAGCTTTGTATATATTGTAAGATTTCGTCCATAATATCTTCGTGTAATAAACAGTGTTTATAAGGAATAATATCTTGGCTATGTTCTTCGTAGAGACCGTATTCATATTTTTGATTAAAAGCCACAATCGCTTTATTTCGATAACCATTAACTAATGGTGAAGCTACTGTTAGTTTTACATCTATTTTTAATTTTGTTTTCTTTATTTCTTTTTCTATAAATAATGTCTTTTCTTTTAATTCTTCTTGATATTGATCTTGTGGATAAAAGCATCCTCCACATTTTTTAATTATTGGACATTTCATTTTTTATCACCCTTTACTTGTCAATCATTATAACATAGGTATTATCATTTGATGAAATGATTTATGAGTGTTATAATCTAGCGGAGGTGAAATATATGAGTAAAATAGATATTATTTCTGGCTTTTTAGGTGCTGGAAAAACAACATTAATTAAAAAATTAATTGCTGAAGCATATCAAAATGAAAAAATCGTATTAATAGAAAATGAATTTGGAGAAATTGGAATTGATGGAACATTCTTAAAAGATTCTGGTGTTACAATCAACGAAATGAACTCTGGATGTATTTGTTGTAGTTTAGTAGGAGATTTCGAAACATCATTAAAAGAAGTCTTAGATACGTATCATCCTGATCGTGTTATTATTGAACCTTCTGGTGTTGGAAAATTATCTGATGTTATTAAAGCTGTTTCTACAATCAATAGTGATGAAATGGAATTAGATAATTTTATTACAGTTGTTGATGCTAAAAAATGTCGTATGTATACTAAAAACTTTGGTGAATTCTATAATAACCAAGTTGAACATGCATCATTAATTGTTTTAAGTCGTAGCCAAGACTTAACTGAATTCCAATTAAAAGAATGTTTAGACATCTTAAAAGGATTAAACGATCATTCACCAATCATTACAACTGCTTGGGATAAATTAAATGGTTTAGATATCATTAATGCTTGTGAAGTGAACATTCAAGAAGAATTATTGCATGAACATGATCATGAATGTTGCGGGCATGATCATCATCACCATGACCATGATCATGAATGTGGTTGTGGACATCATCACCATCATGCAGATGAAGTTTTCAATAGTATCGGATTTGATACTGTTAAAAAATATAACGAAGTTGAATTAAGTGATATCTTAAATAAATTATGTAATGATGATAATGTTTTAAGAGCTAAAGGTTTTGTAGATAGCGGAAATGAAGATTGGTGGTATTTTGATTTAGTACCAGGTGAATTTGAAATTCGTTTAGGTAAACCTATTTATACAGGCCAAGTTTGTGTAATTGGTAAAGACTTAGATGAAAATACAATTAAGGAGTTATTTTTAGGATAAGCGTATGAATAAAACAAGAGTTTATTTGTTTACTGGATTTTTAGAAAGTGGAAAATCTTCATTTATCCAAGATACTCTTCTTGAACAAGGTTTTGGTGAAGATGAAAAAACTTTGATCATTGCCTGCGAAGAAGGTGAAGTCGCTTTTGATATTCCAGCTTTAGAAAAAGAAAATACTTCTGTTGAATTTATTGAAAACGAAGAAGATTTAAATTATGAAACTCTTCTTCATTTACATCAAAAATACCAACCAACACAAGTTATGATTGAATATAACGGAATGTGGGATAATACAAAATTCGTGGATGAAATTTGTATTGATCAATGGCAAGTTGTTCAAATCCTTACAACGATTTCTGCTGAAACATTTGATCTTTATTACAACAATATGCGTGGACAATTCGTTTATCATGTTACTGGTAGTGATTTAGTTATTGTTAATCGTTGTGATGAAAATACAAAGAAATATCCTATTAGAGGAAGTATTAAATCTTTAAATCCAATGTGTCAAATTGTTTATGAAAATAAAAATAGACAAATTGAAGATTTAACTGTTAATGATTTACCATATAACTTAAATGATGATTATATTGAAGTAAATGATATGGATTATGGTATTTTCTGTATGCATATTATGGAAAATCCTCAAATCTATGAAAATAAAACAATTAAGATCAAAGGTAAAGTGATTGGCCGTGATAAATTAATTGAAAATGGTTTTGTTTTAGGTAGACAAGCCATGGTATGTTGTAGTGATGATATGCAACTTTTAGGTTTAGTATGTATTAGTAAATACGCTAAAGATTTAATTAAAGATGAATGGTTAGTGGTTGATGGAACCATTAGTTTAGAATATGATGAATCTATTCAAAGTAATATTCCTATTTTACGTGTTGATCATTTAGAAGGTGCTAAACCTTTAGAAAATGAATATGTTACATTTGATTAAGAGCATTTAGCTCTTTTTCTATTTTATTTATAAATACTTTCATGTATAATGAATAGGCAAAAAGAGGTGGAAAAATGAAAGATTTTTGGTATGAATTAAAACATGTTTGTAAACAAAGTGGTGCTCGATATGGGATTTTACATACTCCTCATGGAGATGTGGAAACACCTATGTTTATGCCTGTAGGTACACTAGCTACAGTAAAAGGAATTGCCCCTGAAATGTTAAAAGAAATGGGATCACAAGTAATCCTTTCTAATACATATCACTTATGGTTAAGACCTGGGGAAGATATTGTTGCTAAAGCAGGTGGTCTTCATAAGTTTATGAACTATGACGGTCCTATGCTTACAGATAGCGGAGGATTCCAAGTTTTTTCTTTGGGAAAAACAAGAAAGATCAAAGAAGAAGGCGTTTATTTTAAAAGTATTATTGATGGTAAGTCTTTATTCTTATCTCCAGAAAAAGCTATCGATATTCAAAACAAATTAGGAGCAGATATGATTATGTCTTTAGATGAATGTGCTCCTTATCCAGCAACTTATGATTATATGAAACATAGTGTTGAAAGAACAATTCGTTGGGCTAAAAGAGGTAAAGAAGCGCATCATAATGAAAAACAAGCGTTATTTGGAATTGTTCAAGGTGGAGAATATCCTGATTTAAGAGAAAAATGTGCCAAAGCACTTGTAGAAATGGATTTCCCTGGTTATTCAATTGGTGGAACGAGCGTTGGTGAACCAAAAGATGTAATGTATAAAATGGTCGAAGATGCGGTTCAATGGTTACCTGAAGATAAACCACGTTATTTAATGGGAGTTGGTAATCCAATTGATTTAATTGAAGCTGCGATTCGTGGTATTGATATGTATGATTGTGTTTTACCAACACGTGTTGCTAGACATGGTGCTTTAATGACACATCATGGACGTATGAATATTAATAATGAAAAGTTTAAAGAAGATTTTACTCCTATTGATCCTGAATGTGATTGTTATACTTGTAGAAATTATACAAGAGCTTATTTAAGACATCTTCATAAATCAGATGAATTATTTGGAAAAACATTGTTATCGATTCACAATGTAAGATTCTTATTACAACTTTCAGAAGATATTCGTAAAGCAATTCAAGAAGATCGTTTATTAGATTTTAAAGAAGAATTTTTAGATAAATATGGTAGAGATGTTTATAAGAGGGCTTTTTAAATGAAACTAAGTGAATTTGATTTTGAACTACCTGAAGAACTCATTGCTCAACATCCTGTTGAAAAAAGAGATACTTCTAGATTAATGGTAGTAAATAGAGAAAACGGAAATATTGAACACAGACATTTTTATGATATTCTTGATTATTTAAAACCAGGTGATGTTTTAGTAAGAAATAATACAAAAGTTATTCCTGCTCGTTTATTTGGAATTAAAGAAGAAACAAATGGACATGTTGAAGTTCTTTTATTAAAAGAATTAAAGAAAGATACTTGGGAATGTTTATGCGGTAATGCACGTATTGTAAAAATGAATACAGTCATTACTTTTGGTGAAGGCTTGTTAAAAGCAAAATGTATTGAAATCAAAGATGAAGGTATTCGTGTTTTTGAAATGATATACGATGGTATCTTCTACGAAATCTTAGATCAATTAGGAACAATGCCTTTACCTCCTTATATTAAAGAAAAACTTGAAGATAAAAATAGATATCAAACAGTTTACGCTAAAATTGAAGGAAGTGCAGCAGCTCCTACAGCTGGCTTACATTTTACTGAAGAAATCAATCAAAAAATAAAAGACAAGGGTATTGAAATCTTAGATGTTTGTTTACATGTTGGTCTTGGAACATTTAGACCTGTTAAAGAAGAAAATGTTTTAGATCATCACATGCATAGTGAATTCTATATAATCAGTGAAGAAGTCGCTGATAAACTAAATAAAGCTAAAGCTAATGGTCAAAGAATTATTGCGGTAGGAACTACATCAACACGTACTCTAGAAGCTAATATGAAAAAATATGGTAAATTTAAAGCAACAAGTGAAAATACAGATATCTTTATTTACCCTGGATATAAATTTGAAGCTATTGATTGTTTAATCACAAACTTCCATTTACCTAAATCAACATTATTGATGTTGATTAGTGCCTTTGCTTCAAAAGAACTTATTTTCAAAGCTTACAAAGAAGCTGTCAAAGAAAAATATCGTTTCTTTAGCTTTGGTGATAGCATGATGATTTTATAATGAAAATCAATTACGACTTAAAATTCAAAGAAGAATTAGAAAAAATAAAAGGTACAAAACCCACCCTACTTCTTCATGTTTGTTGTGGGCCATGTAGCGGAAACGTTTTAAAAGAAATATCTGAATTTTTCGATATAACTATTTATTACTCTAATTCAAACATTTATCCAGATACCGAGTATTTTCGACGATTTCATGAATTAGAAAATTTTATTCAACGCTTTAATCAAGATTTCAATCAAAATATTCAAGTTGTTGAAAAAGAATATCAACCAAAAGAATATCTAAAAGATATTTCTCAATATAAAGATGAACCTGAAGGTGGAAAACGTTGTTATCTTTGTTATTCAAAGAGAATGAAAGATGCTTATGATTATGCATCTTTACATCACTTTGATTATTGGACAACTGTTTTAAGTGTTTCTCCACACAAAAATAGCCAATGGATCAATGAAATTGGCGCAAGCTTTAATCAAGAAAAAACACAATTTCTTTTCAGTGATTTTAAAAAGAACAATGGTTATTTAAAATCCGTTAAGTTCGCCACATTATATAATCTTTATCGACAAAATTATTGTGGTTGTGTTTATTCTTATCAAGATATGTTAGAAAGAGAAAAAAACAAGGAGTTATAAAAATAATTCCTTGTTTTTTATATTTTCGTTTCCTTTTTATTATAAAATATATTCTTTTAAACAATTTGTATAATGTAGATATCCTTCATGATTGATATGAAGTCCATCTTCATAGTAAACTTCAACAGGTTCACCTTTTTTATTACATAATATTGGATAAGCATTAATAAAAGTTACATATTCATAAGGAATTGTCTTTTTAAATTCCTTATAAATCATTTTTAATAAATCATTACTTCTCAATACACCAGGTGTATGTTTATAATCATGCATTGGTAAACATGGTAATGGTGAGATCACATAAATTTCACATTCAGGTAAATTATAATGTACAGTTTCTACAAGTTCTTTGACATTAATAGCAATATCTTTAGGTGATTGCATAACTGTTTTTCCTAAATCATTCGTACCAATCATATAAACAAGTTGTTTAGGTTTAAATTTTAAAACTCCTTCATCAATAAAATGAAGCAGCATTGTGGAAGTAATTCCACCAATACCACAATTATATTTATTATCTATTTCAGGAAAATATTTTTCTATATCCATAAATTGGGTGATAGAATCTCCAAAAAAGACAGTACCGCCTTCCTTTGCATTTTTATTTTGATCAATAATTTCTTTCATACGATCAATTGTCATTTCTCTTATTTGATAGTAATTTGTAAGAAATGTCATATTTTCTCTCATAATGTCGACCTCTTTTCTATATAATATTATTATATTTTTATTGTTTTATTTTTTCAATATTGAAAAAATATTGAATATACTTGAAAAAAGTGATATTTTATTATCATTAATATGAGGGGAGAATTATTATGGTGAAAATCGTCAAATTCGGTGGTTCATCTCTTGCAGATGCCCATCAATTTAAAAAAGTTGGTGACATTATCAAAAGTGATCCAGATCGTCGTTTTGTTGTACCTTCAGCGCCTGGTAAACGTTTTAAAGATGATATCAAAGTTACTGATTTATTATACAAAGCATATAACGCAGAAAGTGAACAAGAGTTTGAATGTACTTTCGATACAATCAAAGATCGTTATCAAAGTATTATCGATGAACTTAATTTAACAGTTGATCTTACTGAAGAATTTGAAGTTATTAAGAAAAACTTCCAAGATCAAATCAGTGAAGAATATGCAGCAAGTCGTGGGGAATATTTAAATGGTATCTTACTTGCAAATTATTTAGGATTTGAATTTGTTGATCCTGCAACATGTATCTTTATCGATGAACATGGAAATTATGATGATAAAAAAACAGATCCTGTTTTATCTAAAAAATTAAGTGAAGTAGAAAATTGTGTTATTCCTGGATTCTATGGTTCATGTAGTGAAGATCCCACAAAAATTAGAACTTTCTCTCGTGGAGGAAGTGATGTAACTGGTTCTATCGTTGCTAAATGTGGACAAGTTAAACTTTATGAAAACTGGACAGATGTTTCAGGATTCTTAGTTGCTGATCCACGTATTGTTAAAAATCCAGAAGTGATTGGAACAATCACTTATAAAGAATTACGTGAACTTTCTTACATGGGAGCAAGTGTTTTACATGAAAATGCTGTTTTCCCTATTCGTTCTCAAGGAATTCCTATTGTAATCAAAAATACTAATAAACCTGAAGATGCTGGAACTTTAATCGTTGAAAGTACTGTGCATAAACCAGATCATATTATTACTGGTATTTCTGGTAAACAAGGTTTTGCGACAATCATGATTGAAAAAGATATGATGAATGATGAAATTGGTTTTGGTAGAAAAGTTTTACAAGTTATTGAAGAAGCTGGTCTATCTTATGAACATACACCTTCTGGTATTGATACAATGAACGTAATTGTTGAATTAAATTCATTCATTGAACATGAACAAGAAATTTTAGCTAACTTACATCGTGCCGTTGAACCTGATTCAATTGAACTTGAATCTGACCTTGCTTTAATTGCTATCGTTGGTCGTGGTATGAAAGATGGTCGTGGAGTTGCAGCAAAAGTATTTACAGCTTTAGCTAATAAAAAAATAAATGTTAAAATGATTGATCAAGGTTCTTCAGAATTAAATATCATTGTTGGTGTTAAAAACATTCACTTTAATGACGCAATTCGTGCTATCTATAATACATTTATTGAACAAGAATAAAGACTTTAGTCTTTTTTCTTTTTGTTTAATTCATATAATTTCTCTAGGAATTATCTAAAAAAGATGTTATAATAAACAAGAGGTGGTCATATGAAAATATCAACAAGAGGGCGTTATGCTCTAAGATTAATGATTGATTTAGCCCAAAATAAAGAACAAGGAAATATATCTCTTAAAGATGTTGCTAAAAGACAAGAAATTTCTATCAAATATCTTGAACAAATAGCTACTCCTTTAATTCGTGCAGGACTTATTAAAAGCGTTAGAGGTGCCCAAGGTGGATATTCTCTTACAAGAGATATGAATAAATATACAGCAAAAGATATTTTAGTTGCTGTTGAAGGTCCAATCGCTTGTGTTGCCTGTTTAGAAACTGAACCTAATCAATGTCCTCGTTATAGTGAATGTTTAACTCTTCCTTTTTATAAAGGACTAAATAAAGTTATTACTGATTATTTAGAATCCTATACTTTAGAAGATCTTGCTGATTTACATGGATATCAAATTGAATATATTATCTAATAAACATATCATTGATATGTTTTTTATTTAAAAATCGTGTATTTCTACACGATCAATCATCATAATGTTCTAAAAACAGATGTTTCCCTTCATCATCTTTATAAGCAACAATTGTTTTTAAATTGACATTTTCTACACTTTTAAAAATATTTCCTTCAACAAAAGGATTTACTTTCTTTAAATCCTTAATTAATTGTTTAATTTCTAAACGTTTAGAAGCATTTTCTTCATCATGAGCATCTTGATTTTCTTCAGTAAATTTACATGCACATTGTAAAAATGTTAATTCATGTTCATCTCTCCATGCCTTAATATCATCTTCACGAATAAGATACATCGGTCTAATAAGTTCCATTTCTTCAAAATTCAAACTATGAAGTTTAGGCATCATTGTTTGAATTTGTGCTCCATAAAGCATACCCATTAAAATAGTTTCAATAACATCATCATAGTGATGTCCCAAAGCAATCTTATTACATCCTAATTCCTTTGCCTTAGCATATAAATGTCCTCTTCTCATTCTCGCACAAAGATAACATGGCGACTTCTCAATATGATATACCGACTCAAAAATATCCGACTCAAAAATATGAACAGGAACCTTTAACTTTCTCGCATTCTCCTCAATCACCTTCCTGTTTTCCGGACTATATCCAGGATCCATCACCACGAATTTTACTTCAAACGGAAACTTATTATGAAGCTTCAGCTCCTGAAAAAGCTTCGCCATCAGCATAGAATCCTTTCCGCCAGAAATGCATACCGCAATACAATCTCCTTCTTTTACAAGTTCATACTGATTAATCGCCTTTGTAAACTTACACCAGATATTCTTACGAAACTTCTTACGGATACTCTTCTCCACCTGGGCACACACTTCATCCGCCTGCTGATTCTTCATCTGCTCTAACAGCCATGCCGTATAACCACCCTTTAAACTAAACGCATCATATCCTCTGTCACGAAGCTCCTCGGCAAGCTCCTGACTGATACGCCCTCTCGCACAATAAATAATCAGCTTCTTATCCGCTAAATCCTCTCTTGCCTGTGCCGCTTGCTCATCTGCTTTTACAAGTCCACCCTGATATTTCTCCAAAATAGCATCCTTACTCATGTGAATCGCCCCCGGAATCATTCCATGTCCGACTTCCACATCGCCTCGCATATCAAGTAATCTATAACTATCTGGCATCAACTGCTCTAATTCATTTATCGTAATATCCATCTGCTTATCCTTTCCAAAAAAATCATAGAAGAATAATAACACAAAAATACTTGATTTGATAGATTAAAGAGACGAAAAAAGAAAAAATACCCTATCCCA
>OLPD01001340.1_pt1 | contig 12696 bp, 19 predicted proteins | sample 1672111 | NCBI WGS metagenome assembly OLPD01 (sample SAMEA3136646, study PRJEB25190) | human gut metagenome
ATTAATGTAACTTTATTATCTTCATAATAAGAAACAGTTTCTCCAGCTTCATTTACAAATGTTCCATTTACAACTGCAACTGTAAGTCCAAATTTTTGTTGTAAATAATTTTTAATGTCATTTTCAGTTACAATATAATTAGTATTCATACCTTTAATATCATTAACTATAGCTGTATTCTGGCATACATAGCCAAAGCAAGTATCAGTTAATACTAATACTGTTGGTTTCGCATACCCTTCATTAGTAAATACTTTTTGCCATTTAATAATATCTCCTACTATATCAGCAGTAGCAGCATTCCATTTCTTTGATGTAGTTCCAATAGTTTCTTTATGATTACTTGGAACATTGTAATCTACAATTACATCTCCGGCATCAGAAGATATGCTAATAGTCCCGTTTTGAATTAATTGAGCTCTCATTCTTCTCATTTGAACTTCTGCTCCATCAACTAATACTTTGTAATTTTCATAAATAGTTGATAAAATTTGATCTACTATATTTTGATTATTAGCTTGTAATGCTAACATCAGCTTCTGTCTTTCCTTTTCATTTACAAGAATAGACTCTTTCATGAAAGGCATATCTCTCTTTTCAATGTCTACTGCTGCTTTCAATACTCTTGGTCTAACATTAACATCAAAACTAGACATACTTAATGCTACTGGTTTTTGTTTAGCCCCTTTAGCTAATTCTATCTCCATTCCATATTGCTTGTCCGCAGGGAACAACTGCTTATCTAGCGTACTTTCTTGTGGTAAATTTTTAATATATAATGCTATTTCTTTAGCACTTATAAAGTCAAAAATATTCATATTCAATTCCTCCTAAACAAATAATATTTGTGGTAACTTAGCTTTAACATCAGCTGAATAATCAACTCCACCACTTAATTCTTTTGCTACTTTTTCAACTATAGTACCATGAGTTAATACAGGAATAACTATATTGTTACCAGCTTCATTGGATACATTAACTTCATAAAGCACCATTCCTAATACAGGTTCTGTTATTGCTTCTGCTGCCGAACCATTAGCTAATACAGTTCCATCTGCATTAATAACAGTTCCTGCTTTAATAACTCCGCTTGATGCTATTGATTTAGCTACTTTTTTGTTTATAGCTGTGTAATGAGTGTTAGCAAGTATATTTTTTTGCTCACCCATCACTGTTGTTTTTGAATAATTCATTTTATCAACCTCACTTTTTAATATTTAATTTCTACAGTTTGGCTTTTTGCTTCTGCAAGCTTTTCCCCTATAGATTTTTCTTTCTGATTTCCACCTGAACTTTTACCCCCAGTTGAAAAGTCTGGTACTCCTCCTGGTATTTTTTCAAATAAGAAGTCATTCTCTTCTTTAATGACTTTTAGCTGCTCCTCGATACCTTCTAACTTTCCCTCTTTAAGAGTAAGTTTCTCATTATCTAGTAATGCCTTTACTAGCTTTTCATTTTTTACTTTAGCTGCTTTTAAAGCACTTTCTAAAGCAGTATTGAAGTCTTTTTCAGTTGCAGCCTTTTTAAGATTTTCAACTTCCTTAGATAATGTTTCTTTTTCATTTTCTAGATCTTTAAAACCTTCTATCTTAGTAACTGCATCATCTAATTCACCTTCAAGCTTTTCAATCTTTTCCTTATTTTTCTTTAACCTTATATCAGCATTTTCTTCTGAGGTAGTATAAATCTTTTCAGCTTTCATGGTTGTTAAAACTTGTTTAATAGCTTTATCATCTAATCCAGCTTCTTTTAAAATTTCTTTTAAATCCATTTAATAAATTCCTCCTTATCTACGCTTTTTACAAGTGTTGCTCTTGTTAATTTAGAGTTACTAACCATTCTTTAACGCCTACTGAATAGTAATTAAAGGCAATAAAAAAACACCTTAGCATTACTAAAGTGGGGTCTAGTATAACCTTGTTATATAAAACAAAAATAAAAAGCCTTAGTTTACTAAGACTTACTCAACAACTTCATATGTCATTTCAAAAATATCAGGCTTACAAGGATATATTTCTCCCTTTACACCTTTTATAACATAATCTCCACCATTACATTTATGAGTCCCCTCTAAAGTTTCTATAAGACAATATGCTTCATCTATGGAGTATCTTTTATGATCGCAATTACACAATGTAACAGTATTATCACTTACTTTATCTATAAACCAATCTGGCATATTATCCACATAAAATTTAAATGCTTCAATCTCTACTGGTTTCTTTCTGTACTTAGCCATTACTTATTTCTCCCTCAATTCTATATTTTCTATTTCTGCTCTTTCTTCTAAATATTTAGCATACATTTCCATTGATTTTAATTGACCATTTAATAAATCATAACTACAAGATGGCTTAAATGTTAAAGTCCCCGCTTTATATTTCTTAAGCATATTACTTAATCCAGTCATTCTTATTTTTAATTGTAAATACTCTGCTTTAAATCTCTCTTTATAGTCTACACTCACCATCATTTCAATAGTATCTTTTAATTCCATACTTTCACCCACCTTAATTTTAGATATGATAAAAGACTTTAATTACATTGTGATTTAGGTTTATCACACCATTTGCATCTGTAACCAAAGCCTTTTTCATATATAATTTCATGTTTATGATTCTTAGTATTAAATATCTGTTTCAATTTTTCTATAAAACTCATTGATTATCTCCCATATAAAGCCTTATATCTAGCATTTAAAGAGTTATTTCTTTCTAATAGTTCCTTATGTTCTTTCTCGTATTCTTCTACTGTTAACTCTTTTCTAAGGAACTCACCTTTTAGATTCTTAAACCTTTTATTGTTCTTCTTAATTTCTTTGTCAACATAGCTTATTACATACTTTTTATTACACTTAGGACAACAAAAATACGTTCTTTCTACTGTATTAAATAATTTCTCTGTTTTAATATTTTTCTTCTTTATAGCAAATTCCTTTTTACAATCATTACATATAACTTTCATAATTAACCTACCTTTAACCATTCATCTAAATAACTAATATCTTTACCATTAATCCATTCCCCAAGCTCTCTACCTATTTCATCTAAAGACTTAGGTATAACTATTGTTTGGATACATAAGCAATTTGGATGTGGAACTGGAACTTTATCTGGTGGGAAATTACCTTGACCTAAATTATAATAATCACTATTAGCATAATCATCACATTCATCTTCGCCAAACCTATCAACTTGCCTAGTTCCATGTTCTGCTGATAACTCCCAATGCATAGCCTCTGCATAAGGATTATTTTTAGCATTAGATACATTTTGAACATAAAACATATGATTCATAGCTGTTCTTAAAAGTCTTTGTGCATTATAATCAACCTTTCTGTTATAAAGTTTAGTATAAGTTTTCTTGAAGTCAGGATCAGTATTAGACTTAAGAAACTTCTCTAAATCTTTTATAATGTCTAAATAGCTTTTCTGTTCTGCCATTCCTTTAGTTAAAATATATTGAATATCTTTACCATTTTGATTTCCATAGCCCCATATACGGTCAGATAAACTTCTATTATCCTTATAGAATCCACCTTGTATAATTTGTCCTATTAACTTTTCATTTGTCGTATAAGCAAATTCTAGCATTGATTTATCTATGTCTAGAGTATATTTATTATTTATATAACTTAAAAAATCACCTTGAACACTAGCTGCAATCTCTGCACTTGTTCTTATAGAACTATCAGATACTTTAGCAAGTTCATTATTTAGTTCTAAAATCTTATATTTAATATATCTCTCATAATCTTTAGTCCAAGCCCTAGTAAATCCTCTTGATGTACTAGCCTTTTTAAGTAAATCATCGGCTGTACTTTCGTATATCTTAATGATTTTATTTAAAGTTTTAGCAGTTAATTTATTTTTTTCATTAACTGCATCTTTAAGCAAACTATTATATAAAGCATTTGAATTATTCATTATTCTTCATCCTGATCTCTAGTTTTATCATCATCTTCATTTAGAACATTTACTCCAATTTCTGTATTTTTATCTGTATTAACATTAAATTCGCCCATAGATGAACCTTCTAATAATGATTTTTCAGCTAATATATCATTAAATTCTTTTTCTGCATCTTCAGCGCTAGAGAATTCAGTTATATAAGATTTTCTAGTTCTTACATCAGCTAATACTTCATTAATTGCTGTAGCTTTTCTTTCCTCTTCATCTGCTGGAATAGGATAATTATGTTTGAATATTAAACTAAAATCTAAGTCTTTCCACTTAGGATTAAATCCAGGTAACTTAGCTTCTTCTGCTATAGCAATTATATATCTTATAACTTCTTCTAAGACCGGCCCCCAGTCATTCCATTTCTCCTCACAACGTGCAATAAGGTCATTATAAAGATATCTCATAGCTTTAGCACTCGGTATATTATTCATATCATCTAAACTAGGCATATCAAGGATATTATTCATATCCTTTTCTATTCTATCTAAATACATTTCTACACTAGATATATTAGATAACGAAAACTCTTGTCTCTGAATATTACCTTGCTTTCCTTTTTCTAAAGCCTCATCACTAGTTCTCGCTACATGTAATGCTCCAGGAGATACATTGAATTTATTGACATCATCAGGATGTAAATCTACACCGCTTTCTATACCAAATAGCCCAAATTTAATAGCATCAGCTACATCGCTAGTTGTTCTATTATATCTATCTTGACTTGGTTTTAAATCATGTAGATCGGTTTCTCCAAACTCTTCTCCAAGTTCTCCACCATTTTTAATAAGCCATGCTGGTATTTTATTCTCTTCAAACCCAATTTCTTGAGAGTCTTCTTTAATTGGTTTTGATAAATTATCTCCCTTATATGTTTCTATAACATACGTTGCTTTAGCTGGTGTATTTTCTTCAATAACTTTATATGTGAATTTATGAATATAATAAGTTTTCTTATTTTCATCATCTTCATATAAATAATTATTTAAATCCTCTTGAAAAAATCTAGCTTCTGTTAATACTCCATCAATTTCTTTATAAGAAAAATTTTCTACATCTTCATATCTAAGATTAATATTACCTGGAACATCTCTATTACCAACCTTAACTGATGCTCTTAGCATAACCCTTTTCTTAATTGTAGACATTAAAAAAGCCTGTCTAGTTTTCTTCCAGAACAGGTTTTTTCTAAGTATATTATCTATAAATCTTCTTAGTTCTTCTGCTAATTCTTTTTGATTAGTATCAAAAGGTACTATTGTTATATCAGGTTCTTTACTAAACATCCATCTAGCTTGTTTCTTTAAAAGAGGTTTTACTTTATTTCTAATATCTTGAGTTGGCTCATAATCTAAATTATCTTGACTTTCCCAGTTTTGACCTAACTTAGGCTTGTCATGAATGGCTTTTTTCTTATCTTCGCAAGCTCCTTTATAGTAATAATAATCAACTCTTACTTTTTTTCGTTCTTCTTTTTCTTCACTGCTAAGTTGCAATAATGTTTCTCTTACTGTATCCATTAGAAAACTGTTCCTCCTTTCTTATATGCATTGTAATTATTTTTCTTAACACCTTTACCTTTGTTGTATATTTCTTCTTCATAAGGCTTACTATTGCTAATTAATATGGTATTAACAAAGTATCTTAAATTATCAAGGTGGTGATCATTTTCCTTTATAGGTTTATCATCACCCTTTAAACTAGCCTTTTCATCCCAAATGTATGTTTCAAACTCTTTAAATGTTTCTATATTACAATCATTAAATAATATAATCTTATTCTTTAATATTGCACTTACATTTCTTATACCATCAAGCACATCATTGTTAGCCTTCCTAACTTTAAAACCTCTTCTTCTTAAAGTTGTTATAAATGATGCTGCAGAAGGGTCGACTATTATAGGAATATCTTTGTTATTATCAACAAATTCTTCTAGATCATCTGCGAACTCTTCATCAGTTTTTTGCCTTTTAGAATCTCTTCCAGAATAATGATACTCTTTTTCCTTATACCATTGTTTTTTTATATCTTTGCTATACATTCCAAATGTAGTAGGATTTAAAGTACCATAGTCAATAGCTACATACTTATCAATATACTTTCTATCTATAGTTTCAACAATCATTGTTTCCTTATCGAACATATCATAGATAATTCCATCTGATAAAATCCATAACCCTTTAATAAATCTATCATAAAAAACACCTGAATAAGCATTTTTAATACTATTCTTATATTCATCACTTAAGGTATCATTATCATCTAAATAAAAATGCCAGTGCTTATATCCCTTTTCTTTAGCAACATCTATATATTCTGTCTTAATAAAATGAAATGGACTATCTGGGTTAGTTGTCCATATTGCTTTTGCCCCCTCTGCACTCATTCTAGCAAGTGCTTGATTAACAAAACTCTTATGATGCAAAGTTACTTCATCTGCATACCAACCACCAATGGTTATCCCTCTTATTTTACCTTCATCACTAACTTTAGATGCTCCTCTACAATAACATATCTTAGTTTGCCCCATGTACTTTATTACTAATTGCGCTCCGCCTTTAGCTGAATCTTGATAAGCAGCTCTATCTTCTCCTAAAATATAAAGCATATCCTTTATAACATTTCTATATAAAGAATCTGTACTTTCTCCACTCATTAGAAAAACATTATTTTTAGAATTAAGTATAAATAATGTCCAACCTAAGTTAGTTATAAATGTTTTTCCACTTCTAACTGAACCTTCTAGGATATTTATAAACCCTAATTCATTTTTAATTATACAATTCATAAAATCTAACTGTTTATTTGAATACTTAAAGTCCATTTCTTAAACCTTCTAACATTTTAGCTAATACATCATCTTTTTCGGAATTATCTTTATCCCCTTTGTTAAGTATATTATCAAGTTTCTTTTGTTCATTATCCAACTTAATTCTAGTAGCAGTTGGTAATAAATCCATTCTATCACTTAGCCATTGTAATGCTCTCATTTTATCTTGTAGCTTAACCTTCACTCCATCTTTACCTTGTGATACTTCACTGATAAGAGTTCCATCTACTTCAAAGCTATGTTTAATATTCACGTAACTTCTAGTATATTGTCCAAACTCTCCATCAACCTCTTCATTTCCAAACTCTAAGAAGTCTGTTATATCTGCAAAGGCTATATCTATATACTTTTGGAATATATCATCTTCACTAAGCATAGCTCTATTTAGTTTAGCTTGTTTTAACTTCTGTAGTTCATCTTTTACTACCACATTTAACAACAATTTATAACCATGAGCATTTGCTGTATCATAATCAACTTGATATGCTTTCTGATAAGCTTTAGTTGCGTTAAAACATTTATTGTAATAAATACAAAAAAGCCTTTGCTTGTCTGTTAATTCAGTGTTTTGTAATATCTCTTTAACCTCTTCTGCAATAAGCTCTTCCTTGCTACTTTTCTTATTAACTTTTTTCTTTTTCGAACGTTCGCTTTTAACTTCCTTCTTATCCGAACGTTCACTATCCCAGTTGTAGGTTTTCTTCCACCTTCTAACCGTTCCTGGAGGTATATCTAACTCTTTAGCTATATCAACTAGCTTATAACCTTTTTGGTATAACGAAAGAGCCTTATTAAGTTTTTCGTTAGGAGCTCTTGCCATTTCATTACACCACCTAACCTTTATACATTCATAAGATAATATCCATTATGAGTAGTCTTTACTACCTTACCTTGTTTTCTTAATCTCTTAGCTTCATTCTTTGTTATCTTCTTCATGTTACACCTCTATATTATTTCAATTAATTTCTTTATTTCTTTGTAAATATCTTTATAATTCATTTCTTTTTTAATAAGCTTAGGTAATTTCATTGACATTACTCTTTCCAAAGCCATTATATCCATTAAAATACCTTGATCTAAATCTTCTCTTTTAGTTCCTTTAGGTATTCCTAGCTTTTCATTTACTAACTTTGTAAAATGCATATAATACATATTAGGTTTATTACTACCTTGATTTATAGCATAATGAACAAACTCCTGAACTTCATCAGTAAACTCTCTTCTAGTTCTTTTACTGTCTGTTCTTATTCCTATCCACTGCTCATCTTTTTCACTTGCTATATAATAACCATTTACTCTTATTTGTTTTAATACAGTACTTACCCACTTAGTAAATAATTTAGCTTCTGGTTTATTACTTCTAAATGACATATTGTAAACTGCTTCTTCAGATACAAAGTTTTCACCTCTGTTAGGTAATTGCTCTTTAAAGTTTCTAATGTATGTTTCTCCGACATTAGAATTCTTGAATATTTTTTTATATTCACTATCTATATTTCTCAACGTATCACGTATATTAGCTATCCCTAACTCTCCAGCAACATCATTTGCACTAAACCAAACTTCATTTCCATTATTTGACCATATCATTCTAACATTCTTTTCTAATAGAACTTTTAACATACTACAACAACTCCTTTTATATTTTTATGTATAAAAAAAGCACCTACCATTATTGGTATATACTGATATTACCTTATTTGCTTCATAGCACCTTTTTCTCTTTTATATACTGCATGTCCCATGCACTCTCTTGCATCATCTGTGCTCCCTACTACCTTTACACTTTTACTGCTACAATGAGAACACACTAAGAATCCATTGAAATCTACTTCTCTATATAATACAAATGTTGTCTTTCTACACTTCTTACACTTTAATATTAAATACTCTTTCTCCATGTTCTCACCAACTTTCATATAAAATAAAAAAGCACCTACCGTCTAAGGGTAAATGCTTTTTACTCAATATTATAAAGGGGAAACGAGAAATATTTGGAATAATCATACCAGAAATATGATTTTATTATATACTTAATATATTTAATATTCTATACCGCTTCTCTGCCATATTTCTGCCATTATCTTGAATTGCTAACTATTTAATACCTAAGTTACTTCTCTATATAATTAACCACATTCTTAATTATCATGTTTATTGATCCATCACCATTACGTTGAATTTCAAATTTACTAGCATCCTTATAAGCTTCTTGGTCTATATATAAATCAATATCCTTATCTACCTTAAGTCTTACTCTCTTAAATTTTTTTTCTACAAATCGCTTGTCTACTTTTACTTCTTCATCTAATCCATTGCCTTTAATATATACTTCAAAGTCTTGCTTCTTTTTTGGCTCATCTCTAAATAATTCATCTGCTAATTCAGTAATATTTATATTATCTTCTTCTTGAAGCTTATCCTTAACTGTAGTTCTTATATTTTCTGCTTCTACTGCATTTTCAGTTATATTGTTTCTAGTCCATCTTTCTACTGCATGGATAAATGCTTTAGTTTCTGTTCTACTATCTGATACTTGACTGCATCCTAAGAAGGTATTGCTAAAATAGTTTGCTCCATATTCATCATAATCTATTTTTCTGCCTTTATTACTATCTAATACCCATAAATCAAATGTTTGTCCTCCTCTTATTGGTTTAATAAATGCTGCCTTTTGAATTCTTTGACTACTTCCTGGTAATGCTGCACTATGTTTTATCAGGCCGACCCCTATTTTATTGCCTATAAAATCTACTTGATGAGTAAAACTATTAACATAATCTAACTTAAGTATTCCAAGCATTGGCCCTTGGTCGGTTATTATTGATGTTACGATAAGATCACAACTTGGAATATTGATATTATATTTCATTATTGCAAATAATTGCCTTGCTAATCCCTTAGATATCTCAATGATATCTCTATCTATTCCATTTAGATAATCTTGTACTATTTCCTTAACTAAATTTTTTTCTTGATTAAATGCCGCTGGTACTAAATCATCATTTTTAAATATCTTTTCTATATGCTTATATAAGAACTTATAAGTATCTTCAGTTAATTCTAATGTGTATTCATTTAATATTGGCTCTCCTGCATTACTATCCAATACATGAATTACTGCATCTTGTATGTTAATATCATTTACTCTATCCCCAGTATCTATAGAGAACTTCTGCTCCTTATATTCAACCCCATTTTTCTTTTTAGTTTTATTTAATTCATATATCATAAACTCTTTACCTCCAAATTATTTAATGTATTAATAACTAAAATGGCATGTCTCCATCATCTACTGGTGTCATATCTCCAAAACCTCCATCATCTACTGGTGGATTCCAGTTGCTATTGCTATCATTGCTACTACCATTATCTTTGTTATTCCCGATAAACTCAAAACTTTCTACCATTACATCAGTAGTGTATCTTTTAGTTCCATCTTGAGCATCATAACTGCCAGTTCTAATACTTCCTGTAACTGCTAACTGCCTGCCTTTAGTTATATATTGAGTTATATTTTCTGCTGCTTTATTAAAAGCTACACACCTAATAAAATCTGTTTCATCTTTCTTAAATTGTCTTGTAATTGCTAATGTAAACTTGCAAACTGCTGTTCCACTTCCTGCTGCATATCTTAGCTCTGGATCAGCAACAGTCCTCCCTATTAAAATTACCTTATTCATTAATTTCTACCTCCTCAATTCCAATTTCAATATCTAATGTAACTTCATCTATGTCAGTTACTCCTATGATTTCATAATTAGTTTCCATCTTCTTTACCTCCTCAATCTCATTAGAATCTATGATTTCATTACTGATAGTTCCTACCCAAACCTTATCTAAAATTAGGTTGTTTCCATCAAATTCACCTTTGTTACGTTCCATTACTTCTAGATACTTCTTAGCTTCATCTTCAGTTTTAGATTGTACAGAGTAAATGTGTCTAACCTTTACCTCTGCTTCTATAAGATAAATCCCCATATTAAAACTCCTAAAGCAATTTCATTATTTTCTCTATGATCTGTTTTCTTAATCTGTAAGTTGTCCTTATTGATAAATTAAATTCTTCTGATATAGCATCTATACTTAACTTCTTATTGTACTTATAGAAAATAAACTTCTTATCTTCTTCTTCAAGCATTGCTATAGCAACTCTCATCTTTATATTGTTTCTCTCTAACTCATTAACCCTTACCTGGTTCTTAAATTGAGTTTTTCTTATTATCCTCTGCTCTTTAATTAAACTTTCTGCTTGCTGGAACATTTGCTTTTCTACTACACTTTCACCAGTGCATGAAGTTTGTACTCTTTCCTCAAATCCAATAGAACCTATGCTTATATCAAAGTTGAAGTTGCTTGTCCTTAATATTTCATCTACATGATCATATCTTTTATCCAACTCTACATTTTGTTCATTAAGTGAAGCTATTCTCTTTATATTCTCAAAATATCTATATAGCCTACCTTCTGTTTTTCCAAATTTATCTGCTTCCAATTTTCATTCCCCCTCATAAGGTCTATTCATACATTGCTCCTTATCCTTGCAACTTTTACAGTTGCCATTACATTTCTCCCAGCTAGTCATAAACTCATTATCATGATCTTTTGCTATGATTATCGCTGATAAAACAAATAATATTATGATAAGCATTGTAATTATAATTAATACTATTAACACTAAGCCTCACTCCTTAAGACATTTCCTTCTAAATCTCTTATCTGTTGTGTTTTCATGTTAATTTTATCCTTTATTTTTAAGAAACTAATTTTCTATATGCATATTCAACATCTGTTTGAGCTACTTTCGCATATACCCTTAACGTTAATCCAACATCATTATGTCCTAAAATTTGTTGTATGCATTCTGGAGCCATTCCACTTCTTAAAGCAAATGTAGCCATGGTATGCCTAAATGTATGAGGTGTAATCCTCATTTCTATATTGGCCATTTTCTGCATCTTATCCACTATTACTTGATAACCTCTATTATTTAATTTGTTATATGGCTCTGTATTGATTGATTTTTTCTTTGGTGCTTTTGAAGAACAAAATAAATATTCACTTATTATTCCTTGCTCCTCACGTTCTCTAAGATAATTAAGTATTGCTCTTTTACACCTTTCTGTAAAATATACTCTTCTTTCCTTATTCCCTTTCCCTATAACCAATAAAGTTTTATGAGTCATATCTAAATCACTTACTTTAACATTCCCAACTTCGGCTACTCTACAACCAGTTGATAAGAAAAATTCTAATATTGCCCTATCTCTTCTACTAAGCATACAATCTCTTAACATTTCAACTTGCTCTTCGTTAAGTGGTTTCTTTTCTCTTTTTGGTTCTTTTACTGGTTTTATCGAAGAACATGGATTCTTAATTATAAACTCTTCATTTTGAAGCCATGCAAAGAATAATTTAATAGGTGTCATAAATGTGTTCATTCCAGCAGCACTCTTGGTACTACTTTCTGCATACATGAACATTTTAATATCAGCACTTGTAATCATAGATACTGGCTTATTAAAGAATTTGCATAATTTTCTTAAGTTATATATATAATTCTTTAAAGTTGCTTCTGATAAACCTTCAAGCTTTTTAGTTGCTAGAAAATAATTTATTCTATCTTCAAGATCACTTGTTACTAATGCTGTTTCTTTTGTAGTAACCTCATATCCATATAAAACTTCTTCTACCAATCTTTTTATCTCTAACTGTTTTGGTAGATTAACCTCTAGCTCTGGAAACTCCATTGTTAATTTTCCTATTAATTTTACAGTTACTTCTTCATTACAATTTCTATAGTTTAAGTTCTCCATGTCCTTCTCCTCCCCATTCACTAATTGATTTTGATTATCTTATGAGAATAGAAGTATATAGCATTATCCGTATTCCCTTCTATTCTCTCTT
>OLPD01001361.1_pt1 | contig 12551 bp, 9 predicted proteins | sample 1672111 | NCBI WGS metagenome assembly OLPD01 (sample SAMEA3136646, study PRJEB25190) | human gut metagenome
GAAGCGGTTCCGAAAGTGGGGCGGCATTCCCACGGGCATCACCCAGAACGTGAAGGACCTGCTTTCTTCCCGCGAGGTGGAGAACATCTTTGAAAACTCCGACTTCGTGTATATGCTCAACCAGGCGGGCGGCGACCGGCAGATTTTGGCCCGGCAGCTGGGCATTTCCCCGCACCAGCTGTCCTATGTGACCCACTCCGGCGAGGGCGAGGGGCTGCTGTTCTACGGCTCCACGATTCTGCCCTTTGTGGATCACTTCCCGAAAAACACCGAACTGTATCGCATTATGACGACCAAACCCCAGGAAATGAAGGAGGCTGATGGACGATGAAACCCGAAATTCTGCATAACGACCACATGATGTTTCTGGACCGGGCGCTGGAAACCCAGCGCACCGCGCTCCTGACGGCGATGGCGGACGCCGTTTCCGAGTGCCGCACGGCGGCGGATCAGGCCGCTGAACTGACCGAGACCGGCGAGACCGGCCTGCTGCGGCTGGTGGAGATTCTGTGCGCCGCCAAGGTCCAGCGCGGGCAGGCCGGTGAGACTGTGCTGGAGGGCACCGAGGTCCAGATTTTGGCCGACGTAGTGGCCCAGCTCTACGCCTGCCTGACCGAGTGCCGCTTCGTGGGTCCGCTGGGGCTGGCGGCCTATGCGGAGCTTTCCAGCATGGCGGCCTCCCTCATGCTGGGGGAATGGTTTGATTAAGGAACCGCGCCTGCGCTTCACGGAGGAAGAACGGGCGGACCCGGCGCTGGAAAAGCCCATCCGCAAGGCGGAGAAGGCCGCCGTCAAAGCGGACAAGGCGCAGGCAAAAATCCCGAAAAAGCAGGTCAAACGGGCCGAGGTGGACCCCAAGACCGGCAAGGTCACGACCAAGCTGGTGCTGGAGGATAAGCCCCGGCCGCCCTCCAAACTGTCCCATACAGTGCGGGACGCGCCGGGCAACGCAGTGGCGGGCAAGCTCCACCAGGAGATCCGCAAGACCGAGGACGGTAACGTGGGCGTGGAAAGCGCCCACAAGTCTGAGGAAGCCGTAGAGACCGGCGTGCATCTGGCGAGGGAGGGCTACCGCAGCCACAAACTGAAACCTTACCGCAAGGCCGCCCAGGCCGAGCGGAAGCTGGAAAAGGCCAACATCGAGGCGCTGTTCCAGAAGTCTGTCTATGAAAACCCTGCGGCAGCCAGCAACCCGCTGTCCCGCTGGCAGCAGAAACAGCAGATCAAGAAGCAGTACGCCGCCGCCAAACGGGCCGCACAGTCCGGCGGGAGCGCCGCCGGTGCCGCCCAAAAGACCGGCAAAGCGGCCAAGACGGTCAAGGAGAAAGCCCAGCAGGCCGGGGCCTATGTGATGCGCCATAAAAAGGGCTTTGGCATCGCCCTGGGCCTATTTTTAATCGTCTGCTTGCTGCTCAACACCATGTCCTCCTGCTCCATGATGGCGCAGAGCATCGGTTCGATGATCTCCGGCACCACCTACCCATCGGATGACCCGGAGCTGGTGGCGGTGGAGGCCAACTACGCCGCCAAGGAGGCCGCGCTGCAAGCCGAGATCGACAACATCGAGAGCAGCCACCCCGGCTATGACGAGTACCGCTATGACCTGGATATGATCGGCCACGACCCCCACGAGCTGGCGGCCTACCTGTCCGCTGTGCTGCAAGGCTACACGCGGGCAAGCGCCCAGGCGGAGCTGGAACGCATTTTCGCGGCCCAATACCAGCTGACGCTGACCGAGGAAGTGGAGGTGCGCTACCGCACCGAGACCCGGACAGACAGCGAGGGCAACGAGTATGACGTGGAAGTGCCCTACAACTACTACATCTTAAATGTGACCCTCACCAGCAAGCCCATCTCCTCCGTGGCGTTGGAGCTGCTGACGCCGGATCAGCTGGAAATGTACCAGGTGTACCGGCAGACGCTGGGCAACAAGCCCCTGATCTTCGGCGGCGGGTCCGCCGACACCAGCGATTCCGAGAGTTTGGCCGGTGTGGAGTTTGTCAACGGCACCCGGCCCGGCAATCAGGCGGTGGTGGACATCGCCAAAAGCCAGGTGGGCAACGTGGGCGGCCAGCCCTATTGGAGCTGGTACGGCTTTAATTCCCGCGTGGAGTGGTGCGCTTGCTTCGTGTCCTGGTGTTACGGCCAGATGGGCCTTTCCGAGCCGCGCTTTGCCGCCTGCCAGTCCCAGGGCATCCCCTGGTTCCAGTCGCACGGACAATGGGGCGGGCGGGATTACGCCAACATCGCCCCAGGCGACGCTATCTTCTTCGATTGGGACTTGGATGGCAGCGCCGACCATGTGGGCATCGTAGTGGGCACCGACGGCAGCCGGGTTTACACCGTAGAGGGTAATTCCGGCGACGCCTGCAAAATCAAGAGTTATTCCCTGACCTACGAGTGCATCAAGGGCTACGGCTTGATGAACTGGTGACAAATTTTTATGAAGAATAGGAGTGATTTGACTATGGCTAAAAACAAAATCGAGCGCATCGACCAGGAGATCGCCAAAACCCGCGAGAAGATCGCGGAACAGCAGGAAAAGCTGAAAGACCTGGAAGCGCAGAAAACCGAGGCGGAGAACCTGGAGATCGTCCAGATGGTCCGCGCCCTGCGTATGACCCCGGCCCAGCTGTCCGCCATGCTGTCTGGCGGCATGGTGCCCGGCCGGGCGGTGGGTTCTGCCAATCCCGAACAGGAGGAAATGACCCATGAAGAATAAAAAGATTTTCAGAACCTTTGCCGCCCTTTGCACCTGCCTGATGCTGATGGGCGGCTTCTCTGTGACCGCCTTTGCCCAGGGCACTGACCCTGCGCCCACGGCCACACCGGCGGCGGACGCCACCAACGACAGCAACGTGGTGGTGGAGGAAACCGAGGACAGCCCCGCCCTGACCCCGGAGGGCAACGCCGCCCTGGTGGATGACTTTGGCGGCAACAAGCAGCTCATCACCGTCACCACCAAGGCGGGTAACTATTTTTACATCCTCATTGACCGCGCCAACGAGGACAAGGAGACCGCCGTCCACTTCTTGAACCAGGTGGACGAGGCCGACCTGGAGGCGCTGATGGAGGACGGCGAGACGGCGGAGGAAACGCCCGCCGTCTGCAACTGCACGGAAAAGTGCGCCGCCGGTGCGGTGAATACGGCCTGCCCGGTGTGCGCCGTGAATATGGCAGAGTGTACGGGCCAGGAGCCGGAACCCACCCCTGACCCGGAAACAGAGCCGGAGCCGGAACAGGAACCGGCAGGGCTGAACCCGGCGATGCTGCTGGTGGTGCTGGCTGTGCTGGGCGGCATCGGTGCGCTGGTCTACTTCAAATTCATCAAGCAGAAGCCCAAGACCAAGGGCAGCGACAACCTGGATGATTACGACTACGGCGAGGACGATACCGAACAGGAGGACGAGGACCCTTGGGAGACCGAGGAATCTGACGAGCCGGAGGACGCCGGCGGGGGCGGCGATGAGGAAAGCGAGAACCCGGCCAAATGACCCGGTTCACCGACAGCCCTTATGAACCCATGATGACGCGCAGGCCGGAGGGCGGGAAGGCAGCTTCCCGTCCTCCCTCTTTATCTCCCGGCCCCCCCTGCTATGGCTGCGGAACCTACCGCCCCGGCCAGCCCTGCGTGGGCTTCTGCCACAAAGAACTGACTGCGTGGCTGCGCGAAAGGAGAAAAGCAAAATGAATTATTTTATCCAATTTCTCATTGTGTTCGACCTGATCTGCTTCGGCGTCTACTTTGGCGGCGACATCGTTTGCACGGCGCTCGCCAAGGTGCGCAAAAAGACAGACGAAGAAGAATTTGAAATCTACAAAGTGGAGGACGATACAGACACCTCCAAACCGGCGCTGTCCATCGACGCCATCCGCCACTTGTTCCGCGGCGAGGTCCACGATTTTGTCTGCAACAAACTTCTGCCCAGCGGGCAGGAAACCCTTTCCGCTCTGACCGAGCCGGAGCAGACAGCGGCCCGGTTCCTGTTCTGCGCCTTGATCGGCTATCTCAAAGAGGAAGCCCCGAAGGATGAGCAGAGCTTCCCGATGGTGATGGAGATGCTGAACTATGCCGAGGGCGCGAAAGAGGACGGCGACAAGGACGTGATCGACATTCTGATGGAGGAAACCGCCGCCCGGACACATCTGCGCGAGGAATATTTCAGCGATTACCGCCGTTACCAGCTCATGCAGGTGGATAAGACGCGGGTGCTGCTGGCCTGCCGTGTCATCATCAACGACCTGCTGGGAAAGCTGTACCGCTATGATTACAACGTCGGTTATGACTGCCTTCTGGACGATGGCAACAGCGTTTCCAGAAAACTGAAAAAATCCAACGAAGAAATGGAGGTAGAGGAAGATGCGATTGGTGATCGCTGAGAAGCCCTCTGTGGCAAAATCCCTGGCCGCCGTGCTGGGCGCTGCCACCCGAAAAGACGGCTACTTAGAAGGCAACGGCTGGCTGGTGTCCTGGTGCCTGGGGCACCTGGCCGGGCTGGCGGACGCCGCCACCTACAACCCCGACTACGCCAAGTGGCGCTATGATGACCTGCCCATTTTGCCGGAGTCCTGGCGCTTCACCATCGCCAAAGACAAGCGGGATCAGTTCGATGTGCTGCGCACCCTGCTGCGGCGGGAGGACGTGACCGAGGTAGTCAACGCCTGCGACGCCGGGCGCGAGGGCGAGCTGATTTTCCGCACGGTCTACTGCCTGGCGGGCTGCCAGAAGCCCATGAAACGGCTGTGGATTTCCAGCATGGAGGATTCCGCCATCCGGGAGGGCTTTGCCAACCTGCGCCCCGGCGCGGACTATGACGGGCTGCACCGGGCGGCCCTCTGCCGGGCCAAGGCCGACTGGCTGGTGGGTATCAACGCCACCCGACTGTTCTCGGTGCTGTACCACCGCACCCTCAATATCGGGCGGGTCATGTCCCCGACGCTGGCCCTCATCGTCCAGCGGGAGGCAGAGATCGACGCCTTCAAGCCGGTGCCGTTCTATTCTGTGGCTCTGGACCTGCCCGGTTTTACCGCTGCCAGCGCCCGCATGGACAAAAAAGCCGATGCCGAACAGCTGAAAACTGCCTGCCAGGGCGGTACGGTGACGGTCAAGCAGGTGGAGCGCAGGGACAAATCCGAGAAGCCGCCCGCCCTCTATGACCTGACCACCCTCCAGCGGGACGCCAACCGCCTGCTGGGGTTCACGGCGCAGCAGACACTGGACTACCTGCAAAACCTCTATGAAAAGAAGCTCTGCACCTATCCCCGGACGGACAGCCGCTACCTGACCTCCGACATGGCCGAGGGCCTGCCGGTGCTGGTGAATTTGGTCGCCAACGCCATGCCGTTTCGCAAAGGCATCGCCATTTCCTGCGATGCGGCGGCGGTCATCCACGACAAGAAAGTGACCGACCACCATGCGGTGATCCCCACCCGGAACATCCGCGAGGCGGATCTGTCCGCTCTGCCGGTGGGTGAACGGGCCATTCTGGAGCTGGTGGCGCTGCGGCTGCTGTGCGCGGTGGCCCCGCCCTATAACTTTGCAGAAACCGCCGTTGTTGTGGACTGCGCTGGTGCGGAGTTTACCGCCAAAGGCCGCACGGTGAAGCAGCCCGGCTGGCGGGCGCTGGACGCCGCCTACCGGGCCAGCATGAAAAATGTGGAACCGGACGGCAATTCCGAGGACAAGGCCCTGCCGGAACTAACCGAGGGCCAGGCGCTGCCGGTTGCCGGTGCCGCCGTCAAGGAGGGCAAGACCACCCCGCCCAAGCACTTCACTGAGGATACCTTACTCTCTGCGATGGAGACTGCCGGAAAAGACGATATGCCGGAGGACGCCGAGCGCAAGGGGCTGGGCACCCCCGCCACCCGCGCCGGAATTTTAGAGAAATTGGTGTCCACCGGCTTCCTGGAACGCAAAAAGAGCAAGAAAACCGTGCAGCTTTTGCCGTCCCACGATGCCATTTCCCTGATTACCGTCCTGCCGGAGCAACTGCAATCCCCGCTGCTGACCGCTGAGTGGGAGTACCGGCTGGGCGAGATCGAGCGCGGCGAGCTGGCCCCGGAGGACTTCATGGCTGAGATCACCGCCATGCTGAAGGAGCTGGTGGGAACTTATCAGGTCATCAAGGGCAGCGAGTACCTGTTTGCCCCGCCCCGCGAGGTGGTGGGCAAATGCCCCCGCTGCGGCGGTGAAATTGCAGAAATGCAAAAAGGCTTCTTCTGTCAGGACCAATCTTGCAAATTTGCGATCTGGAAGAACAACAACTGGTGGGCAGCGAAGCGCAAACAACCCACCAAGGCCATTGTGGCGGCGCTGCTGAAAGATGGCCGCGCCCATGTGACCGGGCTGTACTCCGAGAAAAGCGGCAAGACCTACGACGCCACCGTGGTGCTGGAAGATACCGGCCAGTACGTCAACTTCAAGCTGGAATTTGACCGGCAGAAAGGCGGCGGCAAATGAAACTGAGTTTGTATGAACAGGAAACGATTATCCTCTACAACCAGGCCGAGGCCACCGCCGAGGTCTATTCCCACGACCCGCGCCTGCTGGAAAAGCTGCGGCGGCTGGCGGAAAAATACCCGGACCAGATCGTGAAAAAGGACCGGCAGACTTTCACGGTCCCCAAACGCTGCGTGTCCGTCCGGGAGCCGTACAGCGACGAGCGCCGCAAGGCGGCCAGTGAACGGGCCAAAGCGGCCGGGTACAAGCCGCCTACTCCCAAAAGGGACAGTGAGTAAGAGTGGCCGAGAATGTATTTGAGGCCGTCAAACAGTCTGTCACCGTTCGGGAAGCGGCGCAGATGTATGGAATCGAGGTCAACCGAAGTGGCATGGCTTGCTGCCCGTTCCACGATGACAAAAATCCCAGCTTGCGGTTGAACGAGGAATACTTCTACTGCTTCGGCTGCGGAGCCACCGGCGATGTGATCGACTTCACCGCCCGGCTCTACAATCTGTCCCCCAAGGAGGCCGCCGAAAAGCTGGCCCAGGATTTTGGCCTGGCTTATGACAGTCAGGCCCCTCCCCGGAGGCGCTATTTCCGGCAGAAAACCGAAGCGCAGAAGTTCAAGGAGGACCGGGACCATGCCTTTCGCGTCCTGGCCGACTACTTTCATTTGCTCCGCAAGTGGGAAACGGACTATTCCCCCAAAACACCGGAGGAAAATCCCGATCCCCGTTTTATGGAGGCAATCCAGAAAAAGGACTATATGGGCTATCTGCTGGACTTTTTCCTGGAGGACAGCCCGGAGGAACAAAAGCTGTGGATGGCCGAACATCAATCAGAAATCGCCAATTTGGAAAGGAGAGTGAAATTCATGGCTGATAAGCCCACCAACCGGGAACGGTTGCAGGAGATCACGGCGGGCATTGAACAGGGTATCAAGGAGCTGTTTGAGAGCGAGAAGTATATGCGCTATCTGTCCGTCATGTCCAAGTTCCACCGATATTCGGTCAACAACACCATGCTCATCTATATGCAGCGCCCGGACGCCACTCTGGTGGCCGGGTTCAACAAGTGGAAAAACCAGTTTGAACGCCATGTGAAAAAGGGCGAGCATGGTATCACCATCATCGCCCCCACGCCCTACAAAAAGAAAGTCGAGGAAATGAAGCACGACCCGGACACCCATGCGCCCATCCTGGATGCAGATGGCAAGGCCGTCATGGAGGAAAAGGAAATCGAAATCCCCATGTTCCGTCCGGTGAAGGTGTTCGATGTGAGCCAGACGGACGGCAAGCCCCTGCCGGAGCTGGCCTCCAGCCTGTCCGGTACGGTGCCACACTATGAGGCGTTCCTGGAGGCGCTGCGCCGCTCTGCCCCGGTCCCCATTGAGTTTGAGCCGATGGCCGCCAATATGGACGGCTATTTTTCCTCCGCGCAGCAGCGAATTGCCATTCGGGAAGGCATGAGCGAGGTGCAGACTGTTTCTGCCGCTGTCCATGAGACCGCGCACAGCAAGCTCCACGACCCGAAAAAGCATGAGGCAGAGCCGACCTGGAAGATCGTCATGGTGAGTGAGGGCGGCACCAAAAAGGATTACCGCCTGGATTTTGCCACCGAAGTGGAGGCGGAACAGGCCGCCGCCGAGGATGGCTGGCGCTATGTGGACGAAAATCAGTTTGAGTGGCGCTTGGAGGTGGAGGAAGATCTGACAGCCATGAAACAGGCCGCCAAGAACCGCAACACTGAGGAAGTGGAGGCCGAGAGTATCTCCTATGCGGTCTGTCAGTATTTTGGGATTGAGACTGGCGAGAACAGCTTCGGCTATATTGCCGGTTGGAGCCAGGACAAGGAGCTGAAGGAGCTGCGGGCCAGCCTGGAGACCATCAACAAGACTTCCTGTGAGCTGATTACCGACATCGAGCGCAACTACAAGGAAATCTGCAAGGAGCGCGGCATTGACCTGACTGCCGCCACGGAACCGCAGCAGGACTCTATCGAGCAGCTGGCAGCAGACATCGACCAGTTCACTTTCGATTATGACCCTTATGAGTATCGGAACAATGCAGATAGCCGTGAGGACGCACTGCACGAACTGACTGCCACACTCCGAAGCGGAGATGCCAGCGGTGTACGCGAATGGCTCCAGAATATCGTGAACGAGGATGAACCGGATGAAACCACCCAAAAAGCTGCCGAGCTTATGGGACGCTTGGATCAGCTGGTGCCGATGACTGAACCGGAACAGCTGACCGAGCCGGAAAATACCGAAAGTGTCCAGCCCAGCGCCGAGTACCGGGAGGCCCTGCTGGTGCTGGACGATACCACCTATCTTCATATCCAGCCTTGTGATACCGGTTGGGACTACACCCTCTACGATGCGTCAACCATGAAGCAGTTGGACGGCGGCCAGCTGGATGGGCCGGACTTGGGCCGCTCCGCAGTGGTCAGCCATATCTGCGAGGACCTGGGGATGGGCGGCAAATCCATCAGGTATGCTCCGCTGTCTATGATCGAGACCTTGCAAGAACAGGCCAGCCAGCAGACCGCAGAAGCCGCAGCCGCTCAGCTGCCGGATGCCCAGGAGCAGGCGTTGGACGAATACCCCATGCCGGACCCGGCACTGACCCAGGATGATTTGGAAAAGTGCGGCTACATGGACAGCGACCTTCTGCCGCTCTCGAAAGAACGAGCCTATGAGCTGATGGAGCGGGACCTGACCGTTTACATTATCCAGGAGGGCGAGAATCCGGCGATGGCTTTTGACACCGCTGACCTGGATGCCCATGACGGTATCTTCGCCGTGTCCCGTGAGGAATGGGAGGAAAGCTCGGAGTTTGATAAGTTGGTCAAGGACCGTATGAACCACCAGCAGGAACGGGAGCAGGCGTTTCTCTCTCATAAAGGAGACTGCTACGCCATTTATCAGGTGAAGCACACCAACGAGCTGCGGGACATCCGCTATGAGGGGCTGGAGTGGATCAAATCCATCGGACGGACAGTTCAGCGAGACAACTATGATCTGGTCTACACTGCGCCACTTGCTCCCGGCGACCTGAAAGGTAGTGTACTGGACAATCTCGAATACCGCTTTAATAATGAACATCCTGCCGACTACCGCCATCCGTCCATGAGCGTTAGCGACGTCATTGCCATTAAGCGTGATGGCAAGGTATCCTATCATTATTGCGATAGCTTCGGCTTTGAGCAGGTTCCCGGATTCCTGCCGGACAATCCGCTGAAAAATGCGGAAATGGCTGTGGAGGATGATTACGGCATGATCGACGGCATCATCAACAACGGCCCCAAGGAACCGACGGTAGTCCAGCTGGAGCAGCAGGCCCGCAGTGGTCAGCCCATTTCTCTCATGGATTTGGCGGCAGCCACCCACCGGGAGGACCGAGACAAGAAAAAATCCGTCATGGAGCAACTGAAAAGCCAGCCCAAGGTGGAACACAAAAAGACCACGCCCAAAAAGAGCGTGGAAAGGGAGATTTGATATGGGAACCTTCACTTTTGAGGAAACAAACCTACTGTGCATCTACAACACCGGCAGCCGCACCGGGTTGATCGAAACTCTGACCGAGATGCGCGGCGAGCTTTCGCCGGAGGAAGCCGAGCTGCGGGAGCTGACGGACAGCGCTCTGGGTAAGCTCCAGGCTATGAGCGACACCGAGTTTTCTGAACTGGCATTATATCCCGATTTTTTTTAATCCAAAGAAATATTGTAAATGTTTATCTCTATAGCGTCCTTACCGTCAGTGATACTGCTTCTGGAAAACAAAAAGCAGATTTCTTGAACCGAAGTGAAATCAGAAGAGTTTCGAGAAAACTCTTTAAGTGGAATGCAATAGTCATTTCTTCGGTTTGTGATTACAATTGGTGCCCTTTTTCTTCGTGCTAAAGCCAATTCTATCTCTGCATTCACAGGTGTAACACTAGAAGATGCAACACTGAAGCACAAGCACTTTTTACTTTCAGCAAACTGTGTCCAATCGTGAATACAGGTGGGAAACACAATACTACAAAGATCTGATTTCGTTAAAGAAAAATTTATGTCGGCAATAACCCTATCAGATTCCTTTTTCACAATATTACAGCCGTCATGTTCAAATTCACCAATACACAAACTTTCTGCTTCATCCATATAAACAGGAGGGCAAATTTCATCTGAATACTGCCTTACTCTTTGGTAAAAGATCTCACGTTCTCTTTCCCACAATCTACTTTCGATTGCGATTCCAAACTTTCTCTCAATGTCCTGTTTAAAATCATAAAGCCGTTCGGAAGTCATTTTGTTAATGGGTGCAAGAGATATTCCAACAGGTTCCTTTTCTTTGACTACGCCCTTGACCTTTTCAAATGAGAAACCAGGCAATATAAAAAACAAGCTTTCAAGGTCTTTTATCCAAGCAGCTCCCATCTCATTTAAGCAGACTGCGCTGGAATAGTAGTTATCAGACAACAGCATAAGAAAGAACACATTGTCCCGAGAAAGTGCTTGATGCAACATCGAGTATAGAGGAGTTCCTGTAAGAATATGTGTTCCAAATGCCGAACTACATGTAATCTGGGACGAAGGAATCCCTATATGGGTCATAAAATCAGAGAAAGCAGTTGCTACTAAAGCATCCTTAGATGAATGACTAATAAATAGAGTTGCCTTATCCATAACAGCGCCTCACAGTCAAAAAGTATTTTATAAAAATATGATATCACATTGATAGTTCTACTTCTATACTTTAGATTTACAAATTCAGAATCACCTTAAAGGGAGGACAGAAAACCATGCCATCCAAAGCTGAATTTTACCGGCAGATGGCCGAGCAGGTATCGACCCGGCTTGTGGGCAGCTGGCAGGAATGGACGGCCTTTCTCATTACCGCCAGCCGTCTCTACAAATATCCGTTCCATGAACAGATGATGATTTATGCCCAGCGCCCGGACGCCACCGCCTGTGCCGAGTACGATCTGTGGAACGAGAAAATGGGCCGGTATGTGCGGCGCGGTTCCAAGGGCATCGCCCTGGTGGACGATTCCGGCGACCGGCCCCGCCTGCGCTATGTGTTCGATATTTCCGACACCGGCACGCGGGAACATTCCCGCACCCCCTGGCTGTGGACCCTGGAAGAAGCCCATACCGCTCCGGTCACAGCCATGCTGGAAAACCGTTATGAAGTGACCGGGAGTGACCTGGCCGAACAGCTGACCCGTGTGGCCGGAAAACTGGCGGAGGAATACTGGGCGGAGTATCAGCAGGACATTCGCCACATCGTTGACGGTTCGTTTCTGGAGGAATATGATGATTACAACGTAGGGGCGTCGTTCCGAAGCGCCGCCTCCACCAGCATCACCTATACGCTGATGGCCCGCTGCGGGCTGGACCCGGAGCAGTATTTCGGGCATGAGGACTTTCTGAGCGTCTTTGACTGGAATACCCCCGCCGCCGTCTCCGCCCTGGGCACGGCGGTCAGCGAGGTCAGCGAACAGGTGCTGCGCCACATTGAAGTCACCATCAAACGCTATGAGCGGGAGAAAATCACGGAAAGGAGCCAGAACCATGGAGAACGAGCTGACTTACACACAGAACGGGGACTATCTGATCCCGGACCTGAAGCTGACGGAGGAGCCGGAGGCGGCACCGCTGGGCAAGTACGGGAGGATGCGCAGAGCGTTTCTGCAGGAGAACAACACGCTGCTGTACAATCACCTGATCCTGACCGAGAAACTGTACCCGCATCTGTGGGAGATTCAGGAGACCGCGACCGCACGGATGGAGCAGATGATGGCGGAGCTTCTGAAAGCGAATCCAGCACCGGACAAGAAATCGAACCAGATGGCCTGGGTGCAGCACATGAACTTGCTGAGAGCGCAGGCAGAGGAAGTTATTCTAACGGAACTTATCAACAGTTAAACTTTATGAGTCTGTTTCAGTCCGAAGCAGAGCAGATTCAGAAAATTGATGCGGCGGCAGAAAATGCAGCCAGAGAAGCGGAGAGCGAAAAGCCCTCCGCTTTTGTCATTTCTGAGGATGAAATCGACCGGATGCTGCGGACAGGCTCTAATTTTGAAGGCGGAAAAATCCGTATTTATGCGCTGTATCAGCAGC
>OLPD01001363.1_pt1 | contig 12508 bp, 9 predicted proteins | sample 1672111 | NCBI WGS metagenome assembly OLPD01 (sample SAMEA3136646, study PRJEB25190) | human gut metagenome
TGCCGCAGAGAAAATCTCGTCGGCGAACTGACGCAGGGGGTCGTTCGCCACGCGGAAATCATCCAGAAGCGCCGAGCAGGCATCCGGTTCGGCAAGCTCGTAATAGTCGGTCTCGGCGAGCACGTGGTAGAGCACGTACTCAAGAACGTCCTGACGGTTCAGGTAGTCGTCCTTGATGTACTTGCGCTCGCATCCCTGGAATCGCTTGTCGAACGGAATCACCAGCAGGCGGCGGTACATGGATTCGGACTTGTCGCGGAGCTTCGGCAGCTCGTTGACGCACTGAATCATGAACCCGCGAAAGAGCACGTTGCGGGGTGCCTTGTGCTTGCGATTCAGCTGGAAGGGGTCGCCCGTGATGACGCTCTTGAGCGCCGCCGCGTCGTCCACGAACGTCCCCGTGTCGTTCTCGTCGGTGATGACGGCGGACACGCGGGTCAGAGGCTCCAACATGAACGGCTCCGAGAAGTTCTTCAGGGGAATGGATGCCCAGGCACCCGGACCGCACAAGTTGCGCAGCAGGACGCACAGCGTGCCCTTGCCGTTGTTGCCCAGCGTCGAATAGAACCATGCGCTCTTGTTCCAGCTCACGTTCGGGCGGATGACGGCTCCGATGATTTGCCATAGGAGCTTGACGATTTCCGGGTCGTCGGAAAGCTCATCCATCCACGACACGACGTCCCAATCGGTGCCGTCATCGCCGTTATGGATGACGGGATTCGGCGCATGGTCGACGAAATCGACGTGGCTCTTGCTCGTAAAGACGAACGTGGGGTCAAAATCCATCAGAATCTTGTTGCCGTAGTCATAGATGCCGTTGTTCACGGCGACGAGGTCTTTGTCCGTGCACGCCCTCTTCTTCTCGCAGATGTCGCGAAGGGTGGCGACCGTCTCGGTGACGCCCTGCGTGGTGATTGCCATGTTGTAGCTGCGAATCAGGCGAGTCAGGACCCCTTCGGTCGTGTCATAGCACCCCTTGTTCGGACCGCTCTCCTGATAGACGCCTATGTCGAAGTTGCCGTCTTCGTCAGCCCTGTTGCAGGGTATCCCAATAGCGTGATGCAGCTCGCGCAGGACAATGGCAATCTGCAGGAAATGGAGACCCGACAGGCGCTTGTAGCGCTCCGCGCCCTGCTTCTCGTCAGGATAGGCGTCCTTCCGCTTCGCTCCGGCAGGAGCGTTCGGGTCGCGCTTGCCCAGGTTGTACGCGTCGATGCAGCGGTTCGTCAGCGTCAGAAGCTCGAACTTGAGCGTGTCGCGAGAGGGCGGATTCTCGGCGTCGATGCCCTGAAGGTAGGACAGGGCGGCGTACGCGAGAAGATTGTCGTACGCGATGCTCTGCTCTTCGCAAACGGCGACCATATCGACGCAATCCTCGGGCAGGCACAGCCAGCCCTTTTCCTCTTGAATATCAGGCGCATCCGTGCTAAAATCTTTATAAATTGATTTGGCCGTCCCGGAAGCTGTGCAGGCGTCGGGGCGGTTTTCTTTTGCCTCCATAAACTCACCTCCTTAATTCGTCAGCTCGACGTGCTTCACGTTCTCGTTCTTCCACGCCTCAAGGTCATCCATCTCATAGCGAACCGTGCTACCGACCTTGTAATAATTCGGCCCCTTGCCCTGAGAGCGCCAGACGCGGAGCGTGCCTGCGGTAAAACCGAGGAAATCCGCCGCCTCATACGTCGTCATATAAGAGGACTTCGACCCTTTCACTTGCTGCTTTGCCTTAGCCATAACCAGCCACCTCCATGTTCAAAGTTCTTTTCGCGAAACAAAAAAAGCTCCCGTGGAAACCAAAGAAGGACAGAGGCGCAAAGCCTTGCCTATCTCGGTTTCCACGGGAGCTTCGTGTTCGTTGTTTCGCCCGTGACGCCCGGCCTATTCGACCGAACGCTCGGCTCCTATTCCCGATAGCAACCCCGCATCAAGGACGGGACGGGTGCTGAGCCATTTATCTATACAGCTTTTATTATACGACGTTAACACTAACTTCGCAACACTTATTATTTCGTTACCCCTGCTCAGAGCCTATTTCCGCTCGTTTATGGTCAGAAATCAATTCAAAAAAGTTCGCTCGCGCCCCCTGAAAAGTCGGCGGGGGAAGAGGACGTACGCCAAGGATTGCGGGGTCTGTTCCAGTTTTGTTCCAGTTTGTTCCAAAAAAGTTGGAACAAGATTTTTCCCTGTTTACCTGCGGTTTTGCGCGATTCGCTAAATCTTGTTCCAACTCCGTTTTTCGAATTGGAACAGGATTTTTACGTGTTTACCTGCGGTTTTGCTCATTTGTTCCAATTGTTCCGGTTTCTAACAAGTTTTATATATATACATACATATATAGACCCCTTCCTATATTTTTTCTCTTACGCGTAAGTTAAAAATAATTGGAACAAATGGAACATTTACTAGAAATGCCTGGTAGATACGGGAAAAACCTGTTCCAACTCCGATTTTGCGAATTGGAACAACTGGAACAAATCGCACTTTTTCAGGAAAAAACCCTCATAAATGAGCACTAAATCGAATTTCAAAACTGGAACAAAAGTTCTCAGCGTTAATAGACATTAACGAACGGCCGGCAAAACGGAACGAGGCCCATGCCGCACCCCTTCTGTACGTTCACCCACATCCGACTGCCGCCCGCAGGGCGGCCACCCTTGCATCGAGCGGATGCGAGATGCACATGGGCGCTCGAACGTCCTCAGACCGCTTCAGAGGCGTTTTAAGGCATGAAAAAAGCCCGAGGGGTACACGAGTACCCAAACGGGCTTAAAACGTCTTAAAACGCAAATTACAGCGTCCTATTCCTCCGTCCCGTCTTCTCCTATGAGTCCGAAGTGACGGAACGCATCCAGAATCGCCTCACGCTTCTCGGGCGGGCACTTCGGTTGCTTCTTGTCGCCTGACCTGTCGGCCTGCGTTTCCAGTCCGCACTCGGCCTTCATCTGCGCGACGTACAGGGTGCTGACCTTCATGCCGTGCGTTTTCTGGACGTAATCGCGGATGTTCGCGTACGTCGGCTGCCCCTTCTCCTCGGACAGCCCCATGTCCTTCGGACTGATGGAAACCGGTATGAAAGACTTCGATGCAGATTTCCGAGATAGAACGGCAACCGTCTCAACGTGTACCGTACTCGGGAATAAATCGACGCATGCGATCCTTTCCACTCTATACCCTCTTCCCTGCAGCATCTCAAGATCTCTTGCAAGACTAGTCGGCTTACATGCGATATACACCAGTCTGTCCACGCCGAAATTGCAAATCTTCTCCAGTGCCTTCGGATGTACACCGTCACGCGGCGGGTCGAGCATGATCAGATCCGGTACTTCGCCGAGTTCATCGATGACTTTCAATACATCACCAGCCCAGAAGGTACAGTTGTCCAGTCCGTTCAGTGCCGCATTTTCTTTGGCTGCCTCTACTGCTTCTTCTACGATCTCTACGCCAACGACTTTCTTTGCGACTGGAGCAAGGATCTGTGCGATGGTTCCGGTTCCGCTGTACAGATCGAATACGACTTTATCTTTGGTGTCTCCAATATATTCTCTTGCTTTTTCATACAATACTTCTGCTCCCAGTGAATTGGTCTGGAAGAATGAGAACGGTGTGATCTTGAATTTCAGTCCCAGCAGTTCTTCATAGAAATAATTCTGTCCGTAGATGATTTCGGTTCCTTCGTCTTTTACCACATCTGCCAGACTGTCATTAGAGGTATGCAGAATGCCTGCGATACTTCCTTTCAGTTCCAGATTCTGCAGTGCCTCTGCCCATTTCTTCATATCAAATGCATCCGATTCCGTAGTCGTAACCAAATCAACAAGGATCTGTCCGGTCTTTATAGCTTTTCGTACCAACAGATGACGGAAATATCCATCATGACGCATTTTATGATAATACGGAAGTCCGCTCTCTGACGCGTACTCTAATGTGCAAGTAAGGATTTTACGGAAGTCTTCATCCACGATTTGACATTCCGGCACATTGACAATATCATGAAAGCTTCCGCGCTTGTGCATACCGAGTGCTAACGGTCCGTCTTTATATTCATCACCAAAGGAGAATTCCATCTTATTGCGATATTCGCTGATTGCGGGGCTTGGACTGACACCTTCCCATACATAATCACCGTTAACCGCCTCATCCATCATGGCTTTAACCTGCTCTTCCTTCATATGAAGCTGACATTCATATGGTAATGACTGATACGTGCAGCCTCCGCAAGCTCCAAAATGCGGACATGGTGATGTCACTTCGTCCGCTGACGGCTCCAGCACTTCCAGGAGTCTTCCTTCTGCTTTGCCTTTACGCATCTTATTAATCGATGCCTTCACCTTCTGTCCCGGTATGGCATTTTTTACGATCAGAGTCTTTTCCTCTCCCTCGACTTTCACAATTCCTTTATTCGGGAAATCTACCTTCGTTACAATTCCTTCTACGATCTGTCCTTTTTTCATCTTCTATCCTATCCATTTCTTCTATCTTAATCATCGTTCAGAGCCACTTCCAAAATGCTTCGCATTTCGTCAGTGTGCGTATCCGCCACATAGAATCTCAGTTCAGGGATGTTGTTCGTGTAAACACGACACATCCCTGAACTGGAATTCTGCGTGGCTCTGAACGATACAAAAAGGCACTTCTATTGAAGTGCCCTTTGCATCTGAACTGTCTAACTATACCTGATCCTCTTCGTTGAAAAAGTCATCATCGAAATCATCTTCAAAGTCTTCTTCAAAATCTTCCAGATAATCCGGTGTCAGGAAACAGTATACTGCATATGCGATACCTGCTACTGCTGCAACTGCTCCGATAATAGCCAGAATCATAAGAATGATCTTACAATTCTTCTCGTCTTCCTCTTTCTTGTGGATCAGTTCATTTAATTTGGAAGTAGCCAGAACTTCCTCAAGCTTGTTCATGTTCATATTCATGCTCCCGCTCCTTTCCGCTTACCATGTATTGATGATGCCGGGATTCAAAGCCCGGCTATGATGTGTTTATTATAACACCTAAGCCTGCCGATTACTACTTTTTTTAACAAAATATACCCGCATTTCTTAACGGATTTCTTAATCAATTTTCTGCAGTCTCGCAAATGTTGCAAACATCTTTTTCTGACCTGCCTGATCAAACTGTACAGTCACTTCGTAATCTCTTCCGCCCTCTGTGATTGCGGTCACAAGTCCATCTCCAAACTTCATGTGACGGACTCTGTCGCCCACGTCATAGCCAGGTCCTTTGCCGTCTGCGACCTTGAACTGCTGAATCGGTTTTGCCTGAAATGCTTTCGTATGGAAGCTTTTCTTTGCCTGCTGATATGCTGTCTGTACCGGCGGTTCCGGTTTCTCATTCTTAAATGCATCTCCATCGGATAATAGCTCAACCGGAATCTCTTTTAAGAATCTGGACATCTTATTATACTGCATTTCACCACGGATCATACGTCGTCTTGCGTAGGTCAGTGTCAGTTCCTGCTCTGCTCTTGTGATTCCCACGTAGCAAAGTCTCCGCTCCTCCTCAATCTCGCTCTTATCGTCCGAAGTGATGCACATATAACTTGGAAATACACCATCTTCCATACCTGCCAGATATACCTGTGGAAATTCCAGTCCTTTTGCACTGTGAAGTGTCATCAATACCACGTAATCGCTGTCTTCTTCCAGACTGTCGATATCGGCTACCAGCGCCACTTCCTCCAGAAATCCGCTCAACGTTGCCGTTTCTCCCTGGTCTTCGCAGACCTCTTCGTATGCAATAATCTTATTCTTCAACTCATCGATATTTTCAATACGCGCTTCTGCTTCAATCTCGCCTTCACCCTTCAGTTCTTCCAGATAACCTGTTTCTTCCAGAATCTCATCTACTAATTCAGATATCTTAATCCGTTCTGCATCCATTTTGAAATGCTCAATGAGTGCTACAAAGGATTCCATTTTGGATGCGCCCCTGCCGATATTCGGGATAAATTCTACTCCCATCAATGCTTCATAGAATCCCAGTTCCCGGGCAAGTGCATACTCCTGCACACGATTCACACTGGTTAGTCCGATACCGCGTTTCGGCACATTGATAATACGGCGGACTGCGATATCGTCTTTGGCATTATCGATTGTCTTCAGATATGCCAGTATATCCTTGATCTCCTTACGGGCATAGAAATTGATACCGCCCACGATCTTATATGGAATATTCGCTGTGACAAATTTCTCCTCGAACAGACGGGACTGTGCATTGGTTCGGTAAAGGATCGCAAAATCATTATAATTTGCCCCATTGCCACGGGTCTTTCTGCGGATATCATCTACAATAAACTCTGCCTCATCATAGGCAGAATCAAACTGGCGAAACTGGATCTTATCGCCCTCGTCATTATCCGTCCACAGCGTCTTATCCTTTCTGCCGCGGTTATTGCGAATCACAGCATTGGCCGCATTCAGGATCGTACCTGTAGAACGGTAATTCTGTTCCAGTTTGATCACTTTTGCATCTGAAAATACCTGCTCAAAATCCAGAATATTACGAATATTAGCGCCACGGAATTTGTAAATGGACTGGTCATCATCACCAACCACACACAAATTACGATACTTCGCTGCCAAAATGCTTATAAACTGAAACTGTACCGTATTAGTATCCTGATACTCATCCACCATGATATAACGGAATCTTTCCTGATAATACTCCAGCACATCCGGCTGTGTTTGAAACAGCTGTACCGCTTTCAACAACAGATCATCAAAGTCCAATGCATTGTTTGCACGCATCTGTTTCTCGTATTCTTCATATACCGTTGCGATCTTCTGCCGTCCGAAGTCACCCTCTGCTTTCAGACGGTACTCCTCCGGCGTGATCATTTCATTCTTTGCTGAAGATATGGCTGATAAAAGATTACGTTCTTTAAATACCTTCGTATCAATCTGCAGATATTTGCAGATATCCTTCATCAGTGTCTTCTGATCATCAGTATCGTATATAGTAAAGCTGTTGTCATAGCCAAGTCTGTCTATGTATCTTCTCAGAATCCGCACGCAGGTTGAATGAAATGTACTTACCCAGATGCTTTCTGCGCCAAATCCTACAATCTTATCCACACGTTCCCGCATTTCACCCGCAGCTTTGTTAGTAAATGTGATTGCCAGTATATTCCATGGGTTTACGCCCTTTTCCTCGATCAGATATGCAATCCTGTGGGTAAGCACTCTGGTTTTTCCCGATCCTGCACCTGCCAGAATCAGGAGCGGTCCTTCTGTATGCTGTACCGCCTCGCACTGAGGCGGATTCAGTGTCTCCAAATCTATCATGTTATTCCTCACAATTTCTCTTTATTCTACAATCCAGCAATGCATATCGGATGCACCGGCATATTGTTCCAGATATTTTTTACCATATTCCATTGCTTTTTCCAAATCCTGACTATTAGAAAATGAATAGATCAGTGTCAATACTTCCGTTGCATCTTCCGTAATCATCGCACGCTCTGAATCACTGGTGGAACTTCCAATTGCTCCCTCTGCATCTGCAAGAACCGGCAGACAGTCAATCTTAATCTCTTCTTTTCCGATTCCTTTATATGTCTCTCCATCTTTTCCAATACGGAATATCAGCTGATCTGCAATCTTGCTGCAGTCATAGGAGCCAACAGAGAAGCCGGATTCTATAGAAATCAGATTATTCACATCCACAACTGTATTCACCTCATACAGACCTTTGCCCTGCCCAATTCGCCGGATCAGTGCCTCAGAGGATACTCTGTAACGGCTCGGATCTTTGCCAAATGCCTTGTATGCAAGACGTGATTCCTTAATATTCGGTATATCATTCACACCATAATCAAAGATAGCGTCTCTGGTCTTTTTAAAAACATCTTTCTTCAGATATGACCACATATCTTCATTTTTCTTTTCCACTTTCACCTGGTACTGTAAACATCCAACCCTGGTCTGCGGCCATTTTTCTTTCATGTCAGGATCTATCCTAAGACTCTTCATTATATCTTCCTCCAACCGAATACTCACTGACTCATTCTCATTGAATGCATCGTTGCTGTGCTTTAACAGTATACCTCAGTTTAGCTTTCCATTCAACCGGAAAAGCACCCGGAGCCTGAGCCCCGAGTGCCATTCATGAATGTCCTTATTCTTTTAATTCCGTCTGATTTTATGCGGAAATGCTGTTTCCAGTATACAGCTGGTAATATCTTCCTTTTTCCTCGATCAGTTGGTCATGCGTACCACGTTCAATGATCCGTCCCTGCTCCAGTACCATGATACAGTCGGAATTGCGTACAGTAGACAGTCTGTGTGCAATGACAAATGTTGTCCGTCCGTGCATCAGGCGATCCATACCTTCCTGTACGATTCGCTCTGTTCTGGTATCAATGGAACTTGTCGCCTCATCCAGAATCAGTACCGGCGGATCTGCAACTGCTGCCCTCGCGATCGCAAGAAGCTGTCTCTGTCCCTGGCTTAAGTTCGCTCCGTCTCCGGTCAGAACTGTGTTATAACCTTCCGGCAGTCTGCGGATAAATCCGTCTGCATTGGCAAGTTTTGCTGCTGCGACAACCTCATCGTCCGTTGCATCCAGGCGGCCAAACCGTATGTTGTCCATAACCGTTCCGGTGAATAAATGGGTATCTTGCAGTACAATACCAAGTGATTTTCTCAGATCAGATTTCTTGATCTTATTAATATTGATGCCATCGTAACGGATCTTACCATCCTGAATATCATAAAAACGGTTGATCAGATTGGTGATCGTCGTCTTACCGGCTCCTGTTGATCCTACAAACGCAATCTTCTGGCCCGGTTCCGCAAACAACTTGATATTATGCAGTACGATCTTATCATCCGTATAGCCGAAATCCACATCGTTAAATACTACATTGCCCTGAACTTCTACATAATCGGTTGTTCCATCTGCCTGATGCGTATGTTTCCATGCCCAATGTCCGGTACGTTCGTCTGTCGGTACCAATTTTCCATTCTCTTCTTTTGCATTTACCAATGTCACATAGCCGTTATCTACCTCTGGCTCTTCATCTAGCAGCTTGAAGATACGCTCTGCTCCCGCAAGCGCCATAACGATCGCATTTAACTGCATACTGATCTGGTTGATCGGCATACTGAAACTCTTGTTGAATGTCAGGAAACTTGCCAAACCGCCAAGTGTCAGTCCACCGATTCCATTTAACGCCAGCACACCTCCTACGATAGCACACACCACGTAGCTGACATTGCCAAGCTGTGCATTGATCGGCCCCAGAATATTAGAAAATGTATTCGCACGGTCTGCACTCACATACAGTTCATTGTTCAGTTCCCGGAACTTTTCTTTGCTTTCTTCCTCATGGCAGAATACTTTTACCACCTTCTGGCCGTTCATCATTTCCTCGATATAACCATTTACTGCACCAAGATTCTTCTGCTGTCTGGCAAAATATTTACCACTCTGTCCAGTCGCTTTCTTGGTAAAGAACAGCATAATGCCGACCATGATAAGTGTAACTGCTGACAGCGGAATGCTCAGGATCAGCATACTGATAAAGGTACTGATAATGGTAATTCCACTGTTCAGAAACTGTGGAATACTCTGACTGATCATCTGACGCAGTGTATCAATATCGTTCGTATAAACGCACATGATATCGCCATGTGCATGCGTGTCAAAATACTTGATCGGCAGTTTTTCCATATGGCTGAACAGATCTTTTCTCATATTATGAAGAGTTCCCTGTGTAATGTATACCATGATCAGATTGTAAATATATACAGACACTACACCCACTGCATAAAACACTGCCACCTGACCAATTGCTTTTGCAAGCGGTGCAAAGTTCGGATGGTCAGTCAGCAGAAATGGCGTAATGTAATCGTCGATCAGCTTCTGCATAAATAAAGTTCCCTGTACATTTGCGAGCACGCTCACAAAAATAAGGATCACAACCAGAAAGAACTGGTACTTATAGTTCTGAAATACATAAGACATGATCCGCTTAAAAATCTTGCCCGGATTCTTAACATTGGACTTCATGCCCCGCATCTGTCTTGCATTCTGTGCCATCTTACTCACCTGCCTTTTCATCAAAATCTCCGCCGCCCTGTGTCTGCGACTCGTAAATTTCGCGATAGATCTCATTCGTCTCCACCAGTTCCTCATGAGAAGCAAATCCATCTATACATCCTTCATTTAACACGATGATACGGTCTGCATCCTGAAGACTGGAAATGCGCTGGGAAATGATGATCTTCGTCGTATTCGGGATCTCTTCACGGAATGCCCGGCGGATGTTTGCATCTGTTGCCGTATCTACTGCACTGGTACTGTCATCCAGAATCAGAATCTTCGGTTTCTTAAGCAGTGCTCTCGCAATACACAGACGCTGTTTCTGACCACCGGATACGTTACTTCCGCCCTGCTCTATGTAGGTGTTATATCCATCTGGAAAGCGCTGGATAAATTCATCGGCGCAGGCTAACTTGCATGCACGGATGCATTCTTCCTCACTGGCGTCCTTATCACCCCACCGCAGATTCTCAAGGATCGTTCCGGAAAACAATACATTATTCTGAAGTACCACGGATACCTGATTACGCAGGACTTCCATATCATAATCCTTTACGTTGTGACCGCCTACGATCAATTCACCGTTCGTCACATCGTAGAGACGGCTGATCAGATTGACCAGACTGGTCTTGGCACTTCCGGTCGCTCCCAGAATACCGATAGTCTCACCGGACTTGATCGACAGATTAATGTCTTTCAATACCGGAGTCTCACTGTCTTTGAAATATGCAAAATCCACATGTTTAAATTCAATTGTACCATTCGGCACTTCCATGACCGGCTGCTCCGGATTCTTTAATGTACTGGTCTCATTTAATACTTCTGCCACTCGGCGTACACTTGCCACACTCATGGAAAGCATGACAAATACCATCGACAGCATCATCAGACTCATCAGAATATTCATGCAGTATGCTAACAGACTCATCAGTTCGCCTGTGGTCAGTGAATTCGACACGATCATCTTAGCACCCAGCCAACTGATCAGCAGAATACAGGTATATACAGTCGTCTGCATCAGCGGTGCGTTAAGAATTACGTTCTTCTCCGCACGTACAAAGATCTTATAGATATTCTCACTTGCTTTCTGAAACTTTGTGGTCTCTTCACCTTCTCTTACGTATGCCTTAACCACCCGAATTCCGGATACATTTTCCTGAACCGATGCATTTAACTCATCGTATTTCGGAAATGCCATCTGAAAATATTTGGTCGCATGGCGGATCAGACAGAATAAAATCACGCCAAGGATAATGACCGCACAAAGGTAAATGCTTGCAAGTCTTCTATTGATTAAAAATGCCATCGTCATGGCGCAGATAATGCTTGCCGGTGCACGCATGGACATACGCAGCGACATCTGGTATGCGTTCTGGATATTGGTAACATCTGTCGTCAGACGAGTCACCAGACCTGCTGTGCTGAAACGGTCAATATTTGCAAATGAAAATGTCTGAATGTTATTAAACATTGCCTCCCGCAAGTTTCTAGCAAGTCCCGCACTGGCCTTCGCACCGTAACGTCCGCCTGCCATACCGGCAAGCAGTCCCAACAGTGCTGCTACAATCATCAGACCGCCTACTTTGTATATATGATGGATATCTCCCGCATTCACTCCCTGATCAATGATTGATGCCATCAGAAACGGAATGAGCATTTCCATCAATACTTCCAGGATCATATAAATTGGCGTTGCGATCGATGCACGTTTAAATTCTTTCACTTCTTTCAAAATTGTCCGAAGCATATTCTTCCTCCTCTCCACCAACCTGTATTCGTATCAGATTCTTCTTGATTTTCGTCATGATTCGATACAGACTGTCCAGTTCTTCTTCTGTAATATCTATCACCTGTTCTTTTTCCAACATTGAAATCAGGTGTTCCATCTGTAAATGATTCTCCTCACCTTTTGCCGTCAAACTGACACACTTTAGTCTGGCATCTCCCGGTACGGATCTGCGCTCTACATATCCCTTCTTCTCCATCAGCTGTATAATATTGGTTACTGTGGATCTTCGGATATCAAATGTATGCTCAATATCCTTCTGACAGATCACCCTGTCTCTGTTCTCATACAGATATCGCATGACCCAGCCATGCATCAGTGTTACTTCATCCAGACCTTCCGCACGCACACGAGAACTCAAGTTACGGAACATCAGACGATCTATCTGATGGATCATCGGTCCCAGCGGAACATCTCTGGTAATTTCTTCAAATTTTCCACATTCACAATTGTGCATAACACCACCCCTTCTCTATATCGTCTTCCTTCATTTCTGTTAGCCTCCTAATTGTTCGTTGTCTAACAATTAGGCATTGAACATTATTTTAAATCCATTATTTTAAATAGTCAAGTATTGTTTTAACTGTTTCAAATCATCGGAAGTGCCAAAAGCACATTCCGAGATTGTACGCGGTCGTCAAGGTCCTTAGCAAGCTAGGACTTTGA
>OLPD01001374.1_pt1 | contig 12439 bp, 10 predicted proteins | sample 1672111 | NCBI WGS metagenome assembly OLPD01 (sample SAMEA3136646, study PRJEB25190) | human gut metagenome
GCCTCTTCCATAATCGACTCACGAGCCGGAGCCGGAAAACCGTCATTCCCGTCATGAAGCCCCATAACAATGACGTAATCCGCCTGCTGCCCTTTGCTGGCATGAATAGTCATAAAATCCAACTGCAGCTTGGGCCAGCGGGTGGCCGCTTTGTCCAGGCTGGCTGGCTTCAGATGATGGTACCGCGCCAGCACCAAAATTCTCTCTTCAGCTTTCACAAAACCCGACAGCTTATCCAGCAACAGATCTAACTGACTTTCATCGAGCAACGTGACTGCTTTTTTATCACCGGTCGTCAGACTGTTCAGCGGTTTCGTGAGCTGATGTGGGTTTTGCTGGATAAACTGGTTTGCGACTTCGCCAATCCGGCTATTAAAACGGTAAGTCGTATCCAGATTACAGCTATCGCCCTCACCAAAATTTTGCTGGAATGCGGTCGTCAGAGAAAGCTGTGCTCCGCTGAACCGGTAAATGGCCTGCCAGTCATCTCCCACGGCAAACAGCGTGGTCTGCGAGTTTTGCTTTCGCAAGGCGGCTAACAGGGCGGCGCGCTGAGGGGAAATATCCTGAAATTCATCGACCAGAATATGTTTCCACGGACTGATAAACCGCCCCTTCTCCAGAATGACAATAGCCTGATGGATCAACCCGGAGAAATCGACGGCATTCTCATCCTTCAGGGCACTCTTCCAGGCCTTGAGCAGCGGCGCCATTAGCTTTATGCGTTTACTGAACAGATCGCGGATCTCCTCCGGAGCATTAGCAATCATCTCCGCCTGTGCTCCACCATGCATCCGCATCAAACTAACCCAGCGATCCAACCGGGAGGCCAGACGGCGCTGTAATTTTTCGTCATCCCAGAAGTTACCTTCGGGTACAGACCACTGCATTTCTTCTTCTAACCATTGTCGCCAGCCTTTAGCCTGAGCCTTTTTCTCACTGCACTGCTGACGCCAGGTCGTTATAAAGAGTTTACTGCTCACTGTTGGAACTTTTTTGCTACCTTGCGAAATAATGTACAACGCCAGTGAATGGAACGTCCGCGCAGGGACCTCGTCCGTATGCAGACGCTCACGAATGCGGTCATCCATCTCCTGGGCTGCTTTGCGTCCAAACGCCAGCAACAGGATCTGTTCTGGCGCGGCTTCTCCTCGTGCAAGCAGCCAGCCCGCACGGGCGACCAATACGGATGTTTTGCCGCTTCCGGCCCCCGCAAGAACCAATAAAGATTGCTCACCGTTCACTACCGCACGCGCCTGAGCCGGATTCAACGGCGAAGATTCAATATGCTGGAAAAACTCAGCATACTCTTCCAGCATTGCCTCGGTGTACGCCTGATTGTGCTGTAAGCGGCAGGCTTCAATGTCCTTCAACCATGCCAGGCATTGACGTAACGCCTCCCGGCAATTTTCAAATTCTTCCAGCCGATTAACCGGGAGCGGTAACGCGGCAAAGGCACGGCGAATCTGCTGCTGCAGCCCTGACGTTTGTTCGCGCGTCAGCCATTTACTTTCACTAGTACGCGCCGCTATCGCATCCAACTGCTGCTGTAAAACCCCCGCAGCAACGTCACTCATTTCCTGGCTCCACTGCTGCCAGAGTGCATTCAAATGATGATGGAAGCGCTGGGTTTCCGCCCACTCTGTACCGTGAAGACGAACCACCTTCTCATCCGGGAGTACAAACTCCAGCTCGCCCCACACCAGACCACGTTTGCAATGAATAGCCAGTAACTGATTGAAGGGAATAAGATACTCGTGACGATCGCCGGAAACTTTAATCCCGGCATTGAGAATAACGGCCCGATCGTAAGGGTGTTGTGCCAGACGTTTTCCAAGAGAAGTAGCTTTCAGTTCCATAAGACTCAAGCGGATCCACACGAAGAGGTTTGCTTATCAGTGTAACCGCCAGAGAAAACGTGCTCCAGCCCAAAAAAACGTTACAATTGCCGCCCATTACTGAAAACCACAGTAAAGCGAGGTTTTATGCGTACCGTTTTGAACATTCTGAACTTTGTGCTTGGCGGATTTGCCACCACTCTGGGCTGGCTGTTGGCGACTCTGGTCAGTATTGTGCTGATTTTTACCTTACCGCTGACACGATCCTGCTGGGAGATCACTAAACTGTCTCTGGTGCCTTATGGCAATGAAGCTATTCATGTCGATGAACTGAACCCGGCTGGCAAAAATGTGCTGCTGAATACTGGCGGTACGGTATTGAATATTTTCTGGCTGATTTTCTTTGGCTGGTGGTTATGCCTGATGCACATTGCAACGGGCATCGCACAATGTATTTCAATCATTGGCATTCCTGTCGGCATTGCGAACTTTAAAATTGCCGCTATTGCACTATGGCCGGTTGGTCGTCGCGTGGTATCGGTAGAAACAGCGCAAGCTGCGCGTGAAGCCAATGCACGTCGTCGTTTTGAATAATCCACTAATATGGCCTTTATGCTAAGTCCTTTGCTCAAACGCTATACCTGGAACAGCACCTGGCTGTACTACGTGCGGATTTTTATCGCGCTATGCGGTACAACGGCGCTGCCCTGGTGGCTGGGTGACGTCAAGCTGACCATCCCTCTCACGCTAGGTATGGTCGCTGCCGCACTTACCGATCTCGATGATCGTCTCGCGGGCCGACTGCGCAATTTAATCATCACGCTGGTGTGCTTTTTTATTGCCTCAGCCTCCGTTGAACTGCTCTTCCCATGGCCCTGGCTGTTTGCTATTGGGTTAACGCTTTCCACCAGCGGTTTTATTCTGCTGGGGGGATTAGGCCAGCGCTATGCAACCATCGCTTTTGGCGCGTTGCTCATCGCCATTTACACGATGCTGGGCACCTCGCTTTACGATCAGTGGTATCAACAACCAATCCTGCTGCTCGCGGGCGCTATCTGGTATAACCTGCTGACGCTCACCGGGCATCTTCTGTTCCCCATCCGCCCCTTACAGGACAATCTGGCCCGCAGCTACGAACAATTAGCGCACTACCTGGAACTGAAGTCGCGTCTTTTTGATCCCGACATCGAAGATGAAAGCCAGGCGCCGTTGTATGATTTAGCCCTCGCTAATGGGCAACTGATGGCAACGCTAAACCAGACCAAAGTGTCGCTGCTGACTCGCCTGCGCGGTGACCGTGGACAACGGGGAACACGTCGCACGCTACATTACTATTTTGTGGCGCAGGATATTCATGAACGCGCAAGCTCCTCACATATTCAATATCAAACGCTACGCGATCATTTCCGTCACAGCGATGTGATGTTCCGCTTCCAGCGGTTGATGTCGATGCAAGGACAAGCCTGTTCACAATTGTCTCGTTGTATTTTATTGCGCACGCCTTACCAGCACGATCCGCACTTTGAGCGCGTCTTCACCCATATAGATGCCGCACTTGAGCGCATGCGCGCCAGTGGTGAGCCTGCAGATCTGCTCAATACGCTGGGATTCTTACTATCGAACCTGCGGGCTATCGATGCGCAACTGGCCACAATTGAGTCTGAACAGGCTCAGGTACTCTCGCGCAATGAGTCTGAAAATCAGCTTGCTGATGACAGTCCCCATGGATTCAGCGATATCTGGTTACGCCTGAGCCGTAATTTCACCCCAGAGTCCGCACTGTTCCGCCATGCCGTCCGCATGTCGTTAGTGCTCTGTGTTGGTTATGCCATTATCCAGGTAACTGGCATGAATCACGGATACTGGATCTTGCTGACCAGCCTGTTTGTCTGTCAACCAAACTACAATGCCACCCGACATCGCCTGGCGCTCAGGATTATCGGCACGTTGGTTGGGATTGCCATCGGTTTACCGATCCTGTGGTTTGTGCCCTCTTTAGAAGGGCAGCTAATACTTTTAGTGATCACTGGTGTACTGTTTTTTGCCTTTCGCAACGTCCAGTATGCGCATGCCACCATGTTTATCACGCTGCTGGTATTACTGTGCTTTAACCTGCTCGGCGAAGGCTTTGAGGTTGCGCTGCCGCGTGTCATCGATACGCTAATTGGCTGTGCTATCGCCTGGGCGGCTGTCAGTTTCATCTGGCCAGACTGGCGTTTTCGTAATCTACCACGGGTAATTGAGCGGGCGACTGACGCTAACTGCCGCTACCTTGATGCAATTCTCGAACAATATCATCAGGGTCGTGATAATCGTCTGGCCTACCGTATCGCTCGCCGTGACGCGCATAACCGTGATGCTGAACTCGCCTCCGTGGTGTCAAACATGTCGAGCGAGCCGGATGTGACGGCCCAAACCCGCGAAACGGCGTTCCGTTTACTGTGTCTCAACCATACGTTTACCAGTTATATTTCTGCGCTTGGCGCACATCGCGAACAGTTGACCAATCCAGACGTTCTGGCATTGCTGGATGACGCTGTTTGCTATGTTGATGATGCCCTTCACCATCAACCCGCTGACGAGCAACGCGTATACCAGGCGTTAGAAGGGCTGAAGCAGCGAATTCAGCACCTGGAACCACGCCCGGACAGTAAAGAGCCTCTGGTCGTTCAGCAAGTTGGGTTATCGCTCTGCTCCCGGAAATCCGGCGATTACAGCAGCAAATTGCCGCTCTGCCTTCTAATACCCCGGTTCCGGCGTAAGAGAACTTACCCACTCCACCAGCTCCTGGCGACGCGTCGCCGGGAGCGCGGCTTCATGTATCCCCCCTACCGCGCCTTCAAGGGCATAGAGTACTTTTACCGTTAGAGCCGGGTTATTTTGCCGAAGTTTCAGCCAGCACATTTGTGCTCCCAACGACCGCATGGTCCCCTCATCTTTAATTCCAACTTCATTCAGCAGAGTCTCCAGATGAAACGTCATATTCGGCAATTCCCGCAGACGATGCTGGGTAAAGCGACTCTGTTTTTCCTTAACCGCTGCATCCAACGAATATCGCGATAACGACACCAGTTGCTGCTGGTTTTGCCACAGGGCATCGTTCACCTGGTAATAATTAAGTACAAGAGGACGTCCTCGCTTAATAAATGTCAGCCAGACAGGAGAATTTTGTACACAATACTGGGCGCTCTGTTCGCAGGCGCGAAGATACAACTCACCATTGGCGACCATGGCAAAGACCGTATCGCCAACCGTCAGACTGTAGCCACCAAACAGTGAGCGATAGTGAATTGTCCCCAGAGAAGCCAGATATTCCTGCGATTTATAGATCCTTGCATAAGAAAGCTCTTTCATAAAAATCCTTTTTAAATCATAACGTAAGCAAATGATTTTCAATAGCGGATCCGTTAATGACGAAAATAGGCAACTTATGCGTATGGGGCAAGATGAATTTTATTTTTCCCGTGACGACGACTAAAAATTGCGAACCTGTTTCCGAAAATAAGGTTGATCTTTGTTGATAGCAGGGTTACTGTATATTCATACAGTAACTCACAGGGCTGGATTGATTATGTACACTTCAGGCTATGCAAATCGTTCTTCGTCGTTCTCTTCCGCATCAAGCAGCATTGCGCGCGTTTCATCAGAGAACGCAACCGCTGGGCTTATCAGTGAAGTAGTCTATCGCGAGGACCAGCCCATGATGACGCAACTACTGCTGCTTCCTCTGCTGCAACAGTTAGGGCAGCAATCACGCTGGCAGCTGTGGCTGACGCCTCAGCAAAAATTAAGCCGGGAGTGGGTGCAGTCAGCCGGACTTCCATTGACAAAAGTAATGCAGATTAGCCAACTCTCCCCCTGCAATACGCTGGAATCGATGATCCGTGCGCTGCGCACAGGTAATTACAGTGTCGTTATCGGCTGGCTGGCAGAAGAATTAACGGAAGATGAACATGCCGAGCTGGTAAAAGCGGCTAATGAAGGAAATGCGATGGGTTTTATCATGCGTCCTGTTTGCGCACAGTCACTTGCGGGGAGACAGCATTCCGGGCTAAAAATTCACTCGAATTTGTATCATTGAGTAAAATTAGGATTTATCCTGGAATTTTTTTTCATGCTTCAATTTGCCTTTGAGCTTTAACGCGTTTTTCGTCCGAACGCCTGTCTCAAGCGGTTTTCAGGAAATCCTCAGTGCATTTAGTCATCAATAAATGTTAAATATTATGTATACAAGCCTTTTTTTTTCATATGCCTGACGGACTTCACACTTGTAAGTTTTCAACTACGTTGTAGACTTTACATCGCCAGGGGTGCTCGGCGTAAGCCGCAGATATCGGTAGAGCAACTATTGAACTGGTCCCCGGGTGAAGGATTTAACCGTGTTATCTCTCTTCGGAGATATTCATGGCGAATTTTGGATGATAACGAGGCGCAAAAAATGAAAAAGACAGCTATCGCAATTGCAGTGGCACTGGCTGGTTTCGCTACCGTGGCGCAGGCCGCTCCGAAAGATAACACCTGGTACGCTGGTGCTAAAATGGGCTGGTCTCAGTACCATGATATTGGCAACAACCAGATCAACAACGCCGGTCCGACCCACGAAAGCCAACTGGGTGCCGGTGCGTTCGGTGGTTATCAGGTTAACCCGTACGTTGGTTTTGAAATGGGTTACGACTGGTTAGGCCGTATGCCGTACAAAGGCTACACCGACCAGACTCATCAAAACGGCGCTTTCAAAGCTCAGGGCGTTCAGCTGACCGCTAAACTGGGTTACCCAATCACTGACGATCTGGACGTTTATACCCGTCTGGGTGGTATGGTTTGGCGTGCAGACGCTAAAAACAACGAAGGCTTCAAAGACCACGACACTGGTGTATCCCCAGTATTCGCTGGTGGCGTAGAGTATGCAATTACTCCTGAAATCGCTACCCGTCTGGAATACCAGTGGACCAACAACATCGGTGACGCGAACACCGTTGGTGGTCGTCCGGATAACGGCCTGTTGAGCGTTGGTGTTTCTTACCGTTTCGGCCAGCAGGAAGAAGCAGCTCCAGTAGTTGTTGCTCCGGCTCCGGCTCCAGAAGTACAGACCAAGCACTTCACTCTGAAGTCTGACGTTCTGTTCAACTTCAACAAAGCAACTCTGAAACCAGAAGGCCAGCAGGCTCTGGACCAGATGTACAGCCAGCTGAGCAACCTGGATCCGAAAGACGGTTCCGTAGTGGTTCTGGGCTTCACTGACCGCATCGGTTCTGACGCTTACAACCAGGGTCTGTCCGAGAAACGTGCTCAGTCCGTTGTTGATTACCTGATCTCTAAAGGTATTCCTTCTGACAAAATCTCTGCACGTGGCATGGGTGAATCCAACCCAGTTACTGGCAACACCTGTGACAACGTGAAAGCTCGCGCTGCACTGATCGACTGCCTGGCTCCGGATCGTCGTGTTGAGATCGAAGTTAAAGGCATCAAAGACGTTGTAACTCAGCCTCAGGCTTAAGTTATCGTCTTATAAAAAAACCCCGCGCTATGCGGGGTTTTTTTTCATCTGTTTCCACTCAAAACAAGCCTCTTGTTACACCAGCCAACCGCTAGTCTTTTCCCAGCAACGCCTGTAAATCCTGTTTCAATGTCGACATTTTGTTCGCGTACTTCTCTTTATGCTCTGCGTCTTCAATCAGCTGCACTATAGTTTCAGAAAGCGTTTTTCCGCGCCGCTGCGCAAGACCTGCCAGACGCTGCCAGACCATAAACTCCAGATCGATCGATTTCTTACGCGTATGTTGATGTTCTGCATTAAAGTGCCGCTTACGCCTCGCCCGGATCGTTTGCTTCATACGATTGAGCAGTGCAGGGTTCATGTATTCTTCAATCCAGGCGTTGACCCGAACCGGTTCATTTTCGAGGGTTAGCAACAAATCAACGGCTTCTTTGGCAGCGCTGGCTTCCACATAGCGGGTAATCAACTCCCCCTCGCGATGCTTCTTCACCAGGTACTTCCATTTCCATCCGCTTTCAAGATTTTCAAGTTGTTGATATTTCATTGCGATCTCAATGTTACCGTGTAACTCTTATCAGAATATCAGCTTTTTCGGCATCTGAAGAAAAGAATATCCAGCCTGTGAACTGCCGCGCGTCATCACAACCGTTTCGCGGCGCTTTCCAGGTGTTTAGTGGTGAGGGTTACGGTATAATCTCGTTTTTTACAACAGACTAAAAAACATCAACTTTGACCATTACGAAACTTGCATGGCGTGATCTGGTTCCTGATACCGACAGTTATCAGGAAGTATTTGCACAGCCGCACGTCACTGACGACACCGACACCTTACTTAGTGATACTCAGCCACGTTTACAATTCGCGCTAGAGCAGCTTCTTCAGCACTGGACAACATCCTCGTTCATGTTGGTGAAAGCACCGGAGGAGCTTGAGTATCTCAACCTTATTGCAAAGGCTGCACGTCCCTTGCACACAGATGCAGGAAGCCTGACTGGCGGTCATTACGACATCTCCGGTCACACTATTCGTTATCGTACAGCTGAAAAAGCGGAAGACAATTTTGCGACGTTGACGCAGGTGGTCAGCGCTGACTGGGCCGAAGCTGAACAACTGTTTGGCTGTCTACGTCAGTTCAATGGCGAAATTACGCTGCAGCCAGGTCTGGTACATCAGGCCAATGGGGGTGTGCTGGTTATCTCATTGCGCACGCTGTTGGCCCAACCTCTGTTGTGGATGCGTCTGAAAGCCATTGTCAGCCACGAGCGTTTTGATTGGGTGGCTTTTGATGAGTCTCGCCCGCTGCCTGTCTCTGTTCCGCCTATGCCGCTTAAACTGAAAGTGATTTTGGTGGGGGAGCGTGAATCGCTGGCGGATTTCCAGGACATGGAACCAGAGTTGGCTGAACAGGCCATTTACAGCGAGTTTGAAGATAATCTGCAGATCGTGGATGCCGAAACCATGACGCAGTGGTGTCAGTGGGTCACGCATACTGCCATGCGCAATAATTTGCCTTCCCCCGCTCCTGATGCCTGGCAGGTTTTGATCCGTGAAGCCGTTCGCTATACCGGTGAACAGGATACATTGCCGCTTAACCCGCTGTGGATCACCAGACAGTTCAAAGAGGTGGCCCCGTTATGCGAGAGCGAAACCTGCAACGCTGAGCAGTTCAGCCTGATGCTGGCTCAGCGTGAATGGCGTGAGGGATTCCTGGCCGAACGCATGCAGGACGAAATTCTGCAAGAGCAGATCCTTATCGAGACAGAAGGCGAGCGTATTGGCCAGATCAACGCCTTGTCGGTGATTGAGTTTCCAGGCCACCCACGCGCATTTGGCGAGCCTTCTCGTATCAGTTGCGTCGTGCATATTGGCGACGGCGAGTTTACGGACATTGAGCGCAAAGCCGAGCTCGGCGGAAATATTCATGCCAAGGGTATGATGATTATGCAGGCGTTCCTAATGTCGGAACTCCAGCTTGAGCAGCAAATCCCCTTCTCTGCCTCGCTGACCTTTGAGCAATCTTACAGCGAAGTGGACGGTGACAGCGCGTCTATGGCAGAACTGTGCGCATTGATCAGCGCCCTCGCCGACGTGCCTGTTAATCAAAGTATCGCCATTACCGGTTCTGTCGATCAGTTTGGTCGGGCGCAACCTGTCGGTGGTCTGAATGAGAAAATTGAAGGTTTCTTCGCCATCTGCCAGCAGCGTGAGCTGACGGGCACGCAGGGCGTTATCATTCCTTCGGCTAACGTCAGACACCTCAGCCTGCATCCCGCGCTGCTGCAGGCCATAGAAGAAGAAAAATTCACTATCTGGGCGGTGGACGACGTAACTGATGCGCTGCCACTGTTGTTAAATCTGGTGTGGGATGGCGAAGGCCAGACAACGCTGATGCAAACCATTCAGGAGCGTATTGCCACGGCTACGCAACAGGAAGGTCGTCACCGTTTTCCATGGCCGCTACGTTGGCTGAACTGGATTATTCCGAACTGATCGGACTTGTTCAGCGTACACGTGTTAGCTATCCTGCGTGCTTCAATAAAATAAGGCTTACAGAGAACATGGTAGATAAACGCGAATCCTATACGAAAGAAGACCTTCTTGCCTCTGGTCGCGGTGAACTGTTTGGCGCAAAAGGGCCACAACTGCCAGCACCAAGCATGCTGATGATGGACCGTGTCATCAAGATGACCGAAACCGGTGGCAACTTTGACAAAGGTTATGTTGAAGCTGAACTGGATATCAACCCAGACCTGTGGTTCTTCGGTTGTCACTTTATCGGCGATCCGGTGATGCCGGGCTGCCTGGGTCTCGACGCCATGTGGCAGCTGGTTGGATTCTATCTCGGCTGGCTGGGCGGCGAAGGTAAAGGCCGTGCGCTGGGCGTAGGTGAAGTTAAATTCACCGGCCAGGTTCTGCCGACTGCGAAGAAAGTCACTTACCGCATTCACTTCAAACGTATCGTTAACCGTCGCCTGATCATGGGCCTGGCTGATGGTGAAGTGCTGGTTGATGGTCGTCTGATCTATACCGCCAGCGACCTGAAAGTCGGTCTGTTCCAGGATACGTCTGCCTTCTGATTATAATCAGACAGAGTATCAAAAGGCGAAACCTCCGCAATGCGGAGGTTTCTTTTTAAAGAGACAGAATCAGGCCATTAAAACCCTATCCCCCATGGCTTCTCGCCAGCCTCCCAGCCATTGTGACCTTTGATTCAGCGTCTGATAGGGACACATTTCTTTTGAGCGTCCGGCAATGCCGGCCTGATATCCACGTTGATGTGCCCGTTCCAGGCGATCTCGTTTTTGTCTCTTCATGCCTCGTTTCCCTCATTTTTTGGTCTGGTGGAAAAGAAAACAGTGATTACTAAGTGTGCAATCACACTAAACGAATACCCCTAAACATTAGGCTCGTCAATGCGCAAAATTCACGCCAGTGTCATATTTGTGAGCTAGCCTCTAAATCATTTGTACAAAAATAGTCAGTCAGAACAGCTATCTCCACGGCTAAAAAAATAAAAAAAACCGCCCCGGGCGGTGAGCCAGGGGCGGCATAATTTACAATTATTTAAGCTTATGGGATGCGTTTCAGCTCTTGAGCAATAGCCGCCGCTTCCTGACTCCAGGCGTTAGCAAGAACCTTCACCATCTCATCGTAGCCGTCTTTAGTCTGTACAGCTTCGATGTGGAATGGACGTTTGATCAGTTGTCCCTGATGATTCAGCAACCATTCTCCACTCACGATAACCTTACCATCGTAACGACCGTGGAAGCCGGTTACGGTGACGTTCAGCGTGTCCTGAGTGCTTCCCAGCGGCTGCGAAGCAACAACCCAGCCAGGCAACTGCATGCTGAGGTTAGCAACCAGCGTATTGCGCAATTGCTGATCTAATGGGCTGGCCCAGAGATTATTATTGGCTATAACATATTGCACATCGCTGGTCTGGTAAACCACCCCATTACCGGCCAGATAATCAGGTACCGCAATCTGTTCAACCCACAGCAGACGGTTTCCCTGATTGGCGGAGCTCTGCACACCGCCTTGTGCGATAGGGAGCTGGTAATAGCTTTTATTCTCTCCGCTGGAGCTGCATGACGTCAGCCAGACCGCCATCATCACCACTAGCCACTTTTTCATTGTTTCGCCCTCTTCGGCTCTGGATCTTTTTTGTCCTTCGCTTCAAATACCAGCGCATTACTCTTATCGTTCAGCGTTTTCAGTACCGGTTGCAGTTCACGTAGCACCTGATCAAGACGCTGCATATCTGCCACCATCTTGTTGTAGGCCGCGGAACCAGGCTGGAAGCCCTGCATGCTACGATTTAGTTCACGCAGCGTGTTCTGCATATCCGCCGGAAGATCCTGCATCGACTGGCTGGACGTGATCTTGTTCATGTTATCCAGCGTGGTTTGCAGATGCTTCATCGTGCGCTGGCTTTCCGACAGCGTATTGGTTGCCTGCTCAATCATCGGGTTCAGCGGCAGATTATTAATCTTATCCAACGCTTCCATCAGACGCTGTTGGATCTGCGCCAGACCACCGCTCACGGTCGGAATAATTTGATAACCATTAAATTCGCGTACACCAGTAATCGGCGGCTCTTTCGGATAGAAGTCGAGATCGACATAAAGCGCGCCGGTCACCAGGTTCCCGGTTTTGAGCGATGCCCGTAATCCGCGTTTAAGCAATTCCGCCAGATGAGCACCAACATCAGTATCTTCGCCCAGCTGCGCCTTCAGACGTTCTGGTTCGATGCGTACCAGCACCGGAATGCGGTAATCATTGTTGAACACCTGGCGCATATTCGGTGAGAAGAAAGGTACTTTACTCACCGTACCCAAGCGGATGCCACGGAATTCCAGCGGCGCACCAGGCTGCAGGCCACGAATCGAATCTTTAAAGAACATCAGATAATCGATATGATCGGTATACAGTGAATCCTGAATACTTTTTTGATCGTCATAAAGATTAAACGCTGACTGTTGTGCGACCGGCTCGCCCTGCTCTAAACCTTCTGGCACATCAAAACTTACACCACCGCCAAACAGCGTGGAGAGCGAACCCATTTCTACGCGCATACCTGCTGAGGTAAGATCTACGGCGATCC
>OLPD01001380.1_pt1 | contig 12406 bp, 8 predicted proteins | sample 1672111 | NCBI WGS metagenome assembly OLPD01 (sample SAMEA3136646, study PRJEB25190) | human gut metagenome
TAAAAAGAGAATAGTTACAACAGAACTTAGTGAATTCATAAAACCACTTTTATTAGTTTTAAGCTTAATTACTCCTTTTATATTATTTTCTATATTGCCACTTATAGCAATTTATTTTATAGGGTTTAATATATATTTATATACTTTATCTTTTGCAAATGCAATTTTATCTTCTGATGATTTATTAAATATTATATTGCAATTATTTGTAAAAAAAAATCAATATGGAAAAAAGCGCTTATATATTATTCCTAATGATTATAATTACTTAAATAATGATGATTTGAAAAATAATAATATTAATAGATATATTATATTAAATAATACAATAGTAGCTTTATATGTAGATGATTCTTTTAACGAAGATATATTAGATAGGATAGATGGTATAATTTGGTGGGAAAGATCAAGTGTAATGAGTTCATTAATAGAATTAACAAATAACTTACCAAATGGAGAAACTGTAAGAACAGCTGCAGGTACTGAGTATATATATAAAAATCCATATATAACACCAACAGGAAAAGATATTATTATTGCTATAATAGACTCTGGAATAAATTATTTACATCCAGATTTTATAAAATCAGATAATACTACAAAGATTATATCTATATGGGACCAAGAAAGCACTTTAAAGCCGCCACCAGAGGGGTATTTATTTGGAAGTGAATTTACTAGGGAAGAAATAAATGAATATATAAAAAGAAATGATTCTAGCCTAAGTGTAGATAATATTGGAACTGGAACTATAGCAGCTGGAATAGCAGCAGGCTTAGGTCATGGAAATTCTAATTATGACGGTGTTGCTGTAGATTCAGAGTTAGTAGTAATAAAATTAAAATCTTACAAAGATACATTTGCTAAAGGAAAAGTAAACTATGAGGAATCTGACTTTTTAGCAGGTATAAAATATGCTTTGGAAGTAGCTGATAGAGAAAATAAACGTATGGTAATAAATCTAACTGTTGGAGGTAGATCAACCTCAGGAATAGAAGTTTCTATGCTAGATTCTTTTGAGGATTTAGGGGGATCAGGAAGAATAGTAGTTTGTGGAGCTGGAAATGAAGGTAATACAGATATACATTATAGCGGTAACATACAGATGGCTGATAAAAGTCAAGATATAATAATTCAAGTTGGAGAACAAGTTAATTTAGATATAACTCTGTGTCCAATAGGTCCTGATAAAATAGGAGCAGCTATAATATCTCCTGGAGGAGAAATGAGCTATGTTATAAATTATACACCGGAACCATTTGTATATAGAGGAAGATTCAACTTAGAAGACACATCCTATGAAATGAGATATATATATCCATGGATAAAATCAGGAAATGAAATGCTAGATATAACTCTTAAAAATATAAAGCCAGGTATATGGACCTTAAGAATATTTCCGGAATTTATAATAAATGGTAATTATAATGTATATTTACCTAATAAAAATTTAATTTCTCCGCAAACTAGATTTACGGATTCATCATCAGATGCCACAATTACATTATTTGGAGTTATAAAAAAAGTAATAACTGTAGGTGCTTATAATGATAGAACAGATAGTTTATGGATAGGTTCATCAAAAGGTCCTGTAGTAAAAAGACAAATAAAACCAGATATAGTAGCACCAGGTGTTGATATAATAGGTCCATATCAAAATGATGCTTATAATACAGCAACAGGAACAGGAGTAAGTTCATCGGTTGTAGCAGGTATTGTAGCTATAATGATGAGCTATATAATTTCACAAGAAGAAGAAAGTCGAAATCTATTATTTTCAGAACCTTTAAAAACATTTTTAATGTTAGGTGCAACTAGAAAAGAGATATACACTTATCCTAATATGGCACAAGGATATGGAATATTAAATCTAAGAAATATATTAGCTGCAATTTCAAATAACATAGAATAACTGGTATTTAAAAATAAATAATGGTTAAAAATAATATAAACAAAAGAAAGAGGTGAAAAAATTGCAAAGTAAAAAAGCACAACCTTTAAGTGGTGAAGGGAATAAAAGATTAAAAAAACATAGACCTACTAATAATGCAGAAACAGCAGCTTGGGCTGATATAGATCAGTTAAAGCCTGAAAGTAAAGTATCTGTACCGTCTCTTAGTAATGTAAAAGAAGCTAAGGACTGGGTTGATAATGGAAGTAGATTATAAAAATAAAAGAGCGTAGATTATATCTACGCTCTTTGTTATATTAAGCAGCTGTATCTATGTCGTTATTAGTATTAGCATACTTTTTAGTCATATAAGAATAAACAGGTAAACCTATAAGAGTTATTACAACTCCTCCTAAAGACATCATTGTACTTTTTGCACCAGCAAATAATAATTGATTTAATACAACGAATAATCCACTAAATATTGCTATTAATGGAATTATAGGATATAGAGGTACTTTATATGGTCTGTTTAAGTTTGGATGAGTTTTTCTAAGTTTCATAACACCTATAAATGTTAAAACATAGAATGACCAAACAGCAAACATCGCTAAGTCGCTTAATAAGTTGAATTGTCCTGATAATGCATATAAGCATGATAATACTGCCATTGCTAATGTTGCATTAGCTGGAACACCATTTTTACTTAATTTACCTAATGCTGCAGGTAAATTCTTTTGTTCACCTAAAGTGTAAACTATTCTTGGTCCAGTTAATAAGTAACCATTAAGAGCACCAAATACAGATATTAATATACCAACAGTTATAAATTTACCACCCATTGGTCCGAATAAGTGCTCAGCAACTGCTGAAGCAGGAGAAGATACGCTAGCTAATTGATCAGCTGGTAATACCCAAAGGTAAGCTAAGTTTATAACTACGTATACTGCCATAACTAAAGATAAACCACCAATTATTGCTTTTGGTAAATCTTTTCCTGGATCTTTCATTTCACCAGCTATAGCACCAACGTTTATCCATCCATCGTAAGCGAATAATACAGCTATTAATAATTGTCCTATTATGCTCATTGGGTTTACACCTTCAGCAACCATAGGTTGTACTATAGGGTTATTTCCTTCACCTTTTATAAATCCGAATATCATTATTAATATAAGAGGAAGTAATTTACCTACAGTTGATACAGTTTGTATCATACCACCAGCTTTAGAACTAATATTGTTTAATACAGATATTAATAATATGATTCCTAATGCTATAGGCATTGATAAAGATTCGTTTCCTAATAATCCAGCAGATTGTTGTCCGAACATAACTGCTAAAGCAGCTATTGTAGCAGGGAAGAATAATACAGATTGCATCCATCCTGTTAAGAAACCAAGTTTCTTACCGTAGATTTCTTCTATATATACCATCATTCCACCTGTTTTAGGTATTGCAGCTGAAACTTCTGCTGCAGTAAGTCCAGCAGTTATTGTCATTATACCTGCTAAAACCCATGCTATCATTCCAAGTCCTGGTCCTCCACCAGTTATTTCATAAACTGCCTGTGGTTTAAAGAATACTCCACCACCTATAACCATACCAACAACTGTAGACAAAGCAGCAGCAGCACCTAAGTTTTTTTGAAGTTGTTTTTTCTCCATTTGATTTTACTCCTTTCATACTTTTTACATTAGTTAATAGTATTTATATTTATTATATAGCTTTTTTTGTAGAATTATTTGTTAAATTTGCTATTCTTTCTTTGTTTAGCTTAGTCATACCTATAGAAGCAACTATTAAAGATCCGTAGCATACTATTATGAATGCAAATACAACCCACCAAGCAACTCCATATCCCATATTATCAACTAATAATCCGAATAATGATGATCCAGCAGCAAATCCTACTGCGAAGAATATTTGAACTACACCAAGTATAGCACCAAACTCTTTTTTACCGAAGAATGATCCTGTAAGTAAAGAAGGTCCCATCATGTAAGCGAATACTGATAATCCTTTTAATGCTGCGAATACTATAGCTAATATTTCCATTTGACCTGCAAACATTAAAGCTAAACATGAAACTCCAGCTAATATGAAAGCTATTATAAGCCCTTTAGTTACACCTAATTTATCAAATAGTGCTCCACCAAATAGGTTTCCACCTAAAGAAAATAATGCAAATACAGAACCAACGTTACCAACAAACTTTGGATCTATAGCTAAATGTACTTTTAAGTATGCTGGATATTGAACTGCTAATGCAGATACATACATACCTAAGAAGAATAATCCTAAAGCTAATATCCAGAAAAATTTAAGGTTTTTAGCTTCTTTAAAAGTATAACCCCATTCAACTGTTGTTGTATTTTGAGATTCTTCTTTTCCATTTTCTTTCTTATTACCTTTAACTATTTCGCTATTGTTCTTAGGCATTCTTAAGAATAATAATGATACAGGTATACCAACTATTAATGATAATGCACCAAACATTAAGTAAGATTTAGATGAACCAAAGTTTACTAAAGAGTAAGCAGTCATTTGTTGAAGGAATATATTACCTAAGCCACTACCAGCAAATGCAAGTCCTAATGCCTTTCCCTTTGTAGTATCATCAAACCATGAGTTTATTAGTAATGGTATACCTATTGATGATATGATAGAAGTACCTACCTGAACTATACCAGCAACAATGTAGAATTGCCATAATTCTTGGCACATAGAGAATGCTAAGAACCCTCCACCAGAAAGTATTGCTCCTAATAAATACATTGTTTTAGCACTTATTTTGTTAAACATCATACCTATAAATGGAGATGCAACTGCAGACACGATAGTTCCTAAAGTAAATATTAGAGAGAAGCCTGCAAGTGTAAAACCTTTCTCTTCAACAACATAACTTACAAATTGTGGTTGTATGTTTGAAGCAACTCCAAATGGAATAGCTTGTATAAGCATACATGCTACAACTATAAGCCAACCTGTTGCAAATTTCTTGCTTTTATTTTGGTTTAAAGTATTCATAGTATTATTTCTCCTTTATGTTGTATTAAATTTTATAATATTTTTATTGCTTGGTATAAAGAATATATCAAGCAATAAAAATATCAACAGAAAAAATGTTTAAACAAGCAATACAAATATTAACACAAAAAATGTTGAAGAATGGAGAATGAAGGAGAATATTCACGAATAAGTTGAGAAAAATGAACAAAAAAATTCAAGTAATTCAAAAAAAAATCAATAACAAAAAGTTTATACTTAAGAAGATATATTAGTTTAATAAAACAGTATTTATTAGGATAATGATTTAATTATTAGAAATAATATATAACAAGCTTTAAAATAATTGATGGAGGTTGAAGTAATTGAAAAATATTACATTTGGGAAATTATTAGAAAAATTATTACATTTATCGAATCAGAAAAAAAGTTCATTGGCTAAGGCCTTAGGATATGATGTTTCTTATATAAGTAAGTGGATAACCGGGAAAAATCTACCTACTCAAAAGAGCATATCAGATATTTGCAAAATAACTTCTGAGTTTATAGTCGATTCTTTGAATATGTCACATATGCAAGAATTAAAAAATTATTTTGAAATAGATAAAGATTTAGAAAGTAATAGTGTCTTAGCACAGTATTTAGAACGAAGTTTAAAAGAAGCTTATATGTATACAGCTGAAAAGAGTGTGCCTAATTTGTATAAAAACACACACTCTGAAGATAGCTATAATAGTATGACACATATAAATCCAAAGCTTAGAAAACAGTACTTATCAAAAGATGCAAGTTTATTTATGAGCAACTCTGATAAATTAGATTTAATAATAAGTGCAGATTTATATAAATTGAACAATAGTGATAAAATGGCAATAGCTGATATGAAGAAAGATTTAATGTCAGTAAATGCATCACACGATATTAGAGTTAGACTTTTAATGGGACTTGATAGATCGGATTCAGATATAGTATTTAATACTATAATGATTATTAATATGATAACTACATATCCTGAAATAAACTTTGAAATATTTAATTGTGAAGTTGATTCTAATGCAATTATATCTGTAATGAAGGATAGGATATTTCATGCTGCAGTATATACAAAAGACAGACAATGTTTATTTACAAATATGTCAAAAGATAAGCATATAGTGGATGAAATTTATTATAGTTTAGAAGATATATTAAAAAATCAGGCAAAACCTATACTTGAGATAAAGTCATCATTAGATATTATAAGAAAAAGAACATATCTTCAGTATATTATGGGCCAAGATTTAAGGTGGTTAATAGGTCATATAAATGAACTTTTTATGCCATATGATTTATTTGAAGAAATAGCAGAGTCTATATTTGGAGATGATAAAGAGGTTTTAGATGAATTAAAAAAAATAAATATGCTCTTACAAAATGTTATATATAAGTCTAAGTTAAAGGTACTCATTTATGAATTAAATATAAGTAAGTATATTTCAGTAGGGGAACTTAACTTTTTTAACATACCTGTAAAGTTAACTTTTGAACAAAGAGAAAGACATATAAATTATATTAAAAAGATAATAGAAGAATATGATAATGTTGAAATTAAATTAATAGATGGAGACTTCGTAGAAGTATTTAAAGATACTCAAAATCCTTCAATATACTTATCGAAAACTTTAAAAATTATGAGTATTAACCCTAGAAAAGATCATAATGATTATGCAATTATAAAAGATAGTGAGTTTAAGCATATATGTGATGAGTTCTTTAAGATACTTTGGAATAAACAGAGTGAGATAGTAGTAAGCAATAAAATCGAGATATTAGAGAGAATTGAAAAAATACTAACATGTGCAAAAGTTATAAATGAAAGTTTAAAATTGGAATAATATAGTTAAATAGTGAATTTTTCAAGAAAAATAGAATTTGTTGAAAAATAGAAAAAACTAGGAAAATGATACATTGACTTAAGTTATAAAAAATTGATAATCTTATACCACGCTAAATATAAAACTTTTCAGAAAAGGAGAGCGGATATGCACGATATATTATTACAAGTAGAACATTTAATAACAAAAGTATCTGATGCAATATGGCCAGTATTCTTACCATTTATATTAGTGGTTGGAGCCATAATGGCTGTCAGGTCGATTGTTATAATACAGAAAAAGGCTACAGAGCCAGCAAAATTAAATATAAAAAATGTTATAGGTCCAGCTTCTATATCATTAGGAGCCATGATAGGGACAGGAGCTATAATAGGAGTTTTAGGAGCATTATCAAAACTATCAGCAAATGGACAAGCAAATATAGAAGCTATGGCTATATGGGCTTTAATAGGTTCATTAATAATGCTTCCAGTTTCTTACTCAGAAACATTAAACTCTAAAATAATGGGGAAAACACCAAAAGAATATATAGGAGATTTAATAAATCCTAAATTAGGTATTTTATATGCAGTATGTTTCGTAGCTTTAGCAGTATTTGGATTTGGTGGATTCCAATTTAGTGGAATAGACTCAGTTGCAGCAACTATACTAAACAATAAGTTTGGAATAGAGCTATCATTAGTTCAAAGATATTTATTCATAGTTATTCCAGTTATATTAGTAGTTGGAGCTTTAGTTTTATCTAAAAAACATGAATTATTTATGGGTGATATGACTTATATGATAGGTACGGCTGTAGCAGGATACTTCATATTCTTTACAATATTTGTTGTTAAGACTTATGATTACATACCAACATTCTTCCAAGGTATGATAGAAGGAATGAAAAACCCAGTAAATGCTATGATGGGTGTACCATTAGGGTTTATATTAGGTATGCAAAAAGTTATACAAACAGCAGAAACTGGCCTTGGAGCACTTGCAATGGCAGCTCAAGAATCAGATTCAAAGCCAAGAGAAGCAGCAATGATATCTTTAATACCAACAGCAGTAACAATATTTGTTTCTATAGTTGTAACATCATACATAGCTTCTTATGGAGTAGAAGTTGGAACTTTAGCATTATTAAATACTGATGGAACTGCAGCTGATACAGTAACTAGATTAGGTGGATACTTTAATACTGCAGAACATGTAGTTGGAATATTTGGATTAGTAGTATTAAGTACATTTACAGTATTATCAGCTTTAACTACTATACTTGGATCTTTCTACTATACGACAAAATTATTTAAAAATAATTCTGCAAATAAGAATATAGCAATATACTTAGTTTTAATAATATCTGCAGGAACATTAGCTGTATTTGGAGCAAATGTTGTGTTTGAAGCAGTTGACTTATTATTATTTGTGCTTTCTGGAATAAATGTATCTGCATTAGCAATATTTACATTTAAGCATTGGGAAGTTTATAAGTTAAGTAATAAAAAAGAGAAGATTGTTGCTTAATAAAGAAAACTGTTGCATAATAAAATGGAAAAATTTAATCTTAAAAGATTTAGGTATTAAATTATAAAAAATTATTAATTTGAATGGAGATGATTCCAAATGACTAAAAAACTTTATTTTAATGGTAATGTGATAACTGTTAATAACAAAGAAGAAGTAGTACAAGCAGTTGCTATCGAAGATGGTAAAATTATAAAAGTAGGAACTAATGAAGAAATACTTTCTTTAAAAGATAATGATACTGAGGTTATAGATTTAGAAGGTAAAACTATGCTTCCTGGATTTATAGATCCACATGGTCACATAGTTCCTGTTGCACAAACTTTAATGATAGTTACATTAGGAGATGTAACGTCTAAAGAAGAATTATTAGCTAGATTAGAAGAATCATTAAAAAATGATCCACCAAGTGGCGATAATTGGTTAATAGGATTTGGATATGATAATACTAAATTTGAAGATGGAGAACATCCAACTAAATTTGATTTAGATAAAGTAAGTACAGAGATACCTATATCAGTATCTCATGCATCAGGTCATTTAGCAGCTGTAAACTCTAAAGCATTAGAGTTATACGGATATGTAGGAGAAGATTATGAAGTTCCAGAAGGTGGAGTTGTAAGAACAGTATCTCCTGACTCTAAAGAGCCAAATGGTGTATTAGAGGAAAATGCTATATTAGATAGTGAAAAGAAAAAGATTGTAAAAGCACCAGGATTTGAAGAAATCTTAAAAGCTATGGTAAAAGCTCAAAAGATATATGCATCATTAGGGATAACAACAACTCAAGATGCGTCAGTAGAAGAAGCTAATGGATATAACCACATATTAGGAGCTTGTGCTCAAAATAATATGTTAATAATAGATGTAGTAGGACTTGCTACTCAACCATCAACTAAAAACTTAATGAAAGATGAGGGTACTCCAAAGAGAGAATACTTTAATCACTACAAGTTAGGTGGAGCTAAAACTTGGTTAGATGGTTCTCCACAAGGATTTACTGCCTGGTTAAGTAAACCATACTACAAAGTACCTCAAGGACAATCAAAAGATTACTGTGGATATGGAACACAAACTGATGAAGTTGTAACTCAATACTTTGTTGATTGTATAAATATGAATGTTCAAGTTAATGTACACGTTAACGGAGATGAAGCTTGTGAGCAATTCTTAAGATGTTACGAAAAAGCTGTTGAAATAACAGGTCATGGAACAGAATTAAGACCAGTTATGGTTCACTGCCAAGCTTTAAGATATGATCAATTAGATAGAGTAAAAGCTTTAGGTGCTGTACCAACATTCTTCTGTGATCATGTTAGATTCTGGGGGGATTTACACCACGATCAAGTATTTGGACCGGAAAGAGCACAAAATATATCTCCAATAGGATGGGCTTTAGAAAAAGGAATAAAATTCACTTTACATCAAGACCCACCAGTAAAAATGCCTAATCAAATATTAGCTATACACAATGCAGTTAATAGAAAAACTGAATCTGGTAGAGTACTAGGAGAACACCAAAGAATACCGGTAATGGAAGCTATAAAAGCAGTTACTATAAATGGAGCTTATCAATACTTTGAAGAAGATACAAAGGGTTCTATAGAAGAAGGAAAGCTTGCGGATTTAGTAATACTTGATAAAGATATATTATCAATAGATAAAGAAGAGATAGAAACTATAAAAGTTCTAGAAACTATAAAAGAAGGAAATACAATATTTAAAGCATAAGTAAAAGATAACTTTTAAGGAGTTTTACAATCAATATATTACAAATATAATGCCTCAAATGATTTATATTATTTGAGGCATTAACTTATCTATCACTAGGAACAAGTATATATTCACCAGCTTTAACATCATATGAGCTTGATACTATATCTTGGTTTTCTTTGTATACTACCTTTCTAAAAGTTTCTATATCATCAATATCATTATTATACAATTGGATTATAGAATCTAAAGTTTCGCCAGATTGTACTAGATGTGATTGAAATACTCTATTTTTCATTATAGAGTCGTAAGAAGCCTTATATAATTTTTCTGATATATTAGAAAAGAAGGACACATTATCAACTAAATAATTAGCAGTATTATCTAGACAAGTTATATAGTTATAGATACTATCCGTTATAACATCACCTGTAGATTTATTGTCATCTACAGCTGGACCAATAAATGATAATATAATAAGAAATAATAAAAAATATTTCAAAAAATCACCTCCTATATGGGAGTATTAATAGATAATATGTTTTTTAAACAACATGTTGACTTAAAATTTGCAAGTTGGTATAATATTTTTAATAATTGAAATAATATTAAAATAAAGGCTATGAAAAGAAGAGTAAGTATATTATGTAGTCACAGCGAGTTAGGGAAGGTGTGAGCCTAATACGAAGATTATACTGAAGAACATCTTGGAGCCTCTAACCGAAATCACAAGAGAGTAGGCTTAGACGGGAGGTCCCGTTATAGACTATAAGCAATGCTTACTAAGAGGTCAATTTTTATTGGCAATTAGGGTGGTACCGCGAGAGTAACAGTCTTTCGTCCCTTTGTGTTATATGGGATGAAGGGCTTTTTTTATACAAAAAAGTTAGTAATACTTTAGCTTATATACATTTTAAGTATTATTAGTAAAAAGTATGAATCGAATTTCCATATAAAAATTATCAAATTATATAAATTAAAATAACAAAAGGAGGAAAATAATATGCAAAAACAATTTGTAACAATCAAAGAATTATACAGAAACAAAGAAGAATACATAGGAAAAACTGTAAAAGTAGCTGGATGGATAAGAACATCTAGAGCTTCTAAAAACTTCGGATTCGTAGAATTAAATGACGGAAGTTTCTTCAAAAATATGCAAATAGTTTTATCTGATGAAAAATTAGAAAACTTCAAAGAGATAACTAAACTTCCAATAAGTTCATCAATACTTGTTGAAGGGGAATTAGTATGTACAGAAGGTGCTAAGCAACCAGTTGAAATACAAGCAACTAACATAATATTAGAAGGTGAGTCAGATAGCTCATACCCATTACAAAAGAAAAGACATACATTAGAGTACTTAAGAACAATAGCTCACTTAAGACCAAGAAGTAATACTTTCTCTGCTGTATTTAGAGTAAGAAGTTTAACAGCTTATGCTATACATAAGTTCTTCCAAGATAGAAACTTCGTATATTCTCACTCTCCAATAATAACAGGAAGTGACTGTGAAGGTGCAGGGGAAATGTTTAGATTAACTACTATGGATTTAAACAATATACCTAAAACAGAAGAAGGACATGTAGATTATTCTAAAGACTTCTTTGGAAAAGAAGCTAACTTAACAGTTAGTGGTCAGTTAAATGCTGAAATAATGGCACTTGCATTTAGAAATGTTTATACATTTGGACCAACATTTAGAGCAGAAAACTCTAACACAGTTAAACATGCATCTGAGTTCTGGATGGTAGAGCCAGAAATAGCTTTCGCAGACTTAGAAGACAACATGGAATTAGCTGAAGATATGATAAAATACATCATAAACTATGTAATGGAAAATGCCACAGAAGAAATGGAATTCTTCAACAACTTTGTTGACAAAGGATTAATAGAAAGATTAACAAGTGTTGTAAACTCTGAATTCAAGAGATTACCATATACAGAAGCTATAGAATTATTACAAAAATCAGGACACAAGTTTGAGTTCCCAGTTGAGTGGGGATGTGACTTACAAACTGAGCACGAAAGATACTTAACAGAAGAAATAATAAAAGGGCCAGTTTTCGTAACTGATTATCCAAAAGATATAAAAGCTTTCTATATGAGATTAAATCCAGATGGAAAAACTGTTAGAGCTACAGACTTATTAGTTCCTGGTATAGGAGAAATAATAGGTGGATCTCAAAGAGAAGAAAGATACGATGTATTATTAGATAGAATAAAAGAATTAGGATTAAATGAAGAAGATTACTGGTGGTATTTAGAACTTAGAAAGTTCGGTACTGCTACACATTCTGGTTTCGGTTTAGGATTTGAAAGAATGTTAATGTACTTAACAGGAATGCAAAACATAAGAGACGTTATACCATTCCCAAGAACTCCTAAAAATGCTGAATTCTAATAATTA